>Ga0209117_1000008_pt1 | contig 227715 bp, 174 predicted proteins | sample BlaSpr_A8_OM2_M2_FD_187978 | JGI IMG/M metagenome (GOLD analysis project Ga0209117, IMG submission 187978) | Forest soil microbial communities from Thunder Bay, Ontario, Canada - Black Spruce, Ontario site 2_A8_OM2_M2 (SPAdes) (version 2) | ecosystem: Environmental > Terrestrial > Soil >... | reverse complement strand
CAGCGCCGCCACTTCCGGACACGTCATACCATGAGCCACCAGCAGCACGCCGTGAAGCCGGTGGTCATAGCGTGATTCCTCGGTTCGTCGAATCTCATCCTGTAATCCTAGAATGATGGTTGCGGAGTCCGCAATCGTAAGTGGTTTCATTCCACTAGAAGAACATACATCGATCTAATGCGCAATTACTTATGACGTTGTGTTTAGACAGCAGTGGGGACTGGATGGGTTGTGTTTTTCATGGTGAGTTTATTGAGGTAAAGCTGGCGATCGGCGCCATCCAGCAGGTCGTCAGCGCGATCGCCCAGGACGTATTCCTTCCATCCAATCGCAAACGAGACAGAAATCGTCTTGTCCTCGATGGCGACATCGAATGGAGTGAGACGAATCACCACATGCTGGATTTGACTCAGGTTGCAATCCACCAAAAGCAGCATGAACTCATCACCACCCCAGCGCACAGCTAAATCTGAAGTGCGGATCGCATTGCTTAAGCGCCGCGCAAGTTCTTTCAACACCAGGTCGCCCGCGGCGTGGCCGTACATGTCATTGATCTGTTTAAAGTTGTTCAGGTCGAGCAATACCACGCTAAGAGGGTGCCCGCGGCGTTCTGAACGACCGATTTCTGCTTGCAAGCGCTGCTCAGCAAATCGCCGGTTGTAAAGACCAGTCAGCGAATCGAACATCGCCAGCCTTCGAAAAACTTCAGCTTCAATCTGATGTTCGGCCAATCGACGTTGCAGATTTCGCAAACGAAAATGCTGATGGATCATGTACAGGTTAAACGCCGGCACGAATACTACCAGCGTCTGGACCGCCAGGATCAGGTTTATCCCGAAAAAAGTTTTGGTACCCTTTAAAAGCAAAGAGACAGCGAGAGAGACGATGATTGCCGTCAGGCAGAGAATGAGAACGACGGTGTGTCCCCAAGCCCAAAGATCGCTCCGTTCAATCTTACGCAGGCTGGCGCGAATCTCTGCGATGCCAAAGTTCGGGACCCCGCCATCGACTGGAGGATTCGTGGGTATCATGGGCGTTAAGGACCGATAAAGATCGTAATCTAAGCTAGACTGGCAACTTACGAGAAGCAAGTTCTTCGATAGATGATGGTTCTGGTAAGTAACGTGACGAGACGTAGTCACTCAAGGCGCGTCAATGGATCGACGTTTTTTAAGCCTCGTGCTATGCATCTGCTCGCTGATGTAGCTTATCAGCTTGAGCAAACGTCTCCGATGTGTATTGCGCGGAGAACGTGACGCTTTAGCGTTTATTCAAGTGGCCGCAACGTGTTTTTTGCGGGGTGCGCATCGTGGTTTACAGTACTCGCGCGCCCGATTTCCTCATCGGCGCGCTAACCCCAGCCTCCTCGATGCGCTTTCGAATCCTCCCATACGCCAGCTAATCGTCAGAATTAGCAGCATTCGTTGCTTGGCTGGCGCGTAGACACGGGGAGCTTCGCGGCCCTCGTATTAAAGTATGGCCTAAGAAAACTAAGAGCAAAATCACTTGCCATTCGCGGGCCAGGTGCTATCATTGCCGTGTTACCCCTCCATAGTCTAGGCTGCGCCACTCCCCTCCTGAGCGCGAAGCAAGGTTTCCATGAATAAAGTAATTTTCGTCTCGAACCGGCGTTTTGCACATCGGCATAATTTGGTGATCGACATGCGTTTTCAGGTTTTGCATTCCAGTGTGCCGGAGCAGAGGGTCGAATCGCTGAATATCTCAACCAATGGCGTTTATTTTGCCACTCAGTTCGCGATCAAAGAAGGCGCGGTGGTTCAACTGCTTATGAAGATGCCGCCGGAGATTACGGGCAAGCCATGCTCCGAGTGGCGCTGCACGGGTCACGTCGTTAGAGTCCGGCCGATATGCTCACCGCGTGGCCCGGTTGGCGTAGGCGTGCTCTTTGACTGTTACGAAATCCTGCCTGAAGCGGCCCTCTTGGCGAGTTAGTCTTCAGCCGGGGTCTGGACGAGTCCTCGATGCTTGTCAACGTATCGTGTCGCAGCTAGCCTCTCTCACGGGGTATGGTGTCCTAGCGAAAACGTACTGATACGTTTATCCAGGTTGCGTTCCACCAGGCTCTGCATATTTCCTTCCAACGCCAGCGAGACTATTGGCCCGATCTGCGGAAATAAGTCTCAAGTGTCCTACAAGAATCCGGAGAATATTCTCTCTAGACCAGCCGAGTCTTTTCCCAGAAGATAGGGATGCATTTCTCAAGTACGCTGCTGCTCAGTCACGGTCATGCCACGAATACCATCTGCGGAAGCTCGGCGAATGGAAGAATCACGACTACGTACGGTGCACTGGAAGCGCTGGGGTCCGTACCTTTCCGAGCGACAGTGGGGCACGGTACGCGAGGACTATAGCGCCGACGGAACGGCCTGGGAATATTTCCCTCACGACCACGCGCGTTCGCGGGCTTACCGGTGGGGAGAAGATGGTATCGCCGGCATCAGCGACAGGCATCAGTTTATTTGCTTCGCGCTGGCGCTTTGGAACGGGCGCGACCCAATTCTTAAGGAGCGCCTTTTTGGATTGACGGGCAACGAAGGCAATCATGGCGAGGATGTGAAGGAGTACTACTTCTACCTGGACAATACGCCGACACACTCGTACATGAAATACCTCTACAAGTATCCTCAGACAGAGTTCCCGTACGCGCGCCTGGTGGAGGAAAATCGGCGACGCGGGCGCGAGGCTCCGGAATTCGAACTCCTCAATACCGGTGCCTTCCAGGAGAACCGTTACTTCGATATCTTTGTGGAATACGCCAAAGCCAACGGCGAAGATATTTTGATTCGAATCACAGCGCACAATCGCGGGCCTGCTGCGGCATTTCTGCAGGTGCTGCCGACTTTGTGGTTCCGCAATACCTGGTCCTGGGGATACAAGGTCCAGCGGCCGCTGTTGCAGCGCGGCGAGTCAGTCCGCGGGATCAGCGCGGTGGAATTAAGCGAACCGACCTACGGAAAGCGCTGGCTGTTGTGCGAGGCGGCTTCGCACCTACTGTTCACGGAAAACGAAACAAACTTCGAGCGGCTTTTCGGCGTGGGCAACCGCACGCCGTATGTAAAAGACGCCTTCCACAATTTTATTGTTGGCGGCAAGAAAGAAGCTGTGAATCCGGCGGAGCAGGGAACCAAGGTCGCGGCGCACTATTCCTTGCAAATTGCGCCGGGGGAAAGCGCAACTGTGCGCCTGCGACTGACCGAGCTCGAGCCCCTGGGGGATGTCGACGACGCGACAGGGGGTTCGATAACTTCACCAGGACACGCCGAGCGCGAAGTAAATGTTCCGCCAACAAATGATTTTGGCGGGGGATTTGATGCTGTATTCACGGCTCGCAAGACTGAGGCTGACGAGTTGTATGCATCTCGCGCGCCTCGCGGGCTCTCGGAAGACGCCCTCAACGTCCAGCGCCAGGCGTTTGCAGGAATGCTCTGGGGTAAACAATTTTATTATTTGAATGCACGTGAATGGTTTGATGGTGACCCGGCCGGCCCACCCCCTCCCGCCGGACATAACCGCCGCAATCGCGATTGGGGGCATCTCTACAATGCTGACGTCCTTTCGATGCCCGACAAATGGGAGTTTCCGTGGTACGCCGCCTGGGACCTGGCGTTCCATTGCCTGCCGCTGGCACAGATAGACCCGGACTTTGCCAAAGACCAGCTCATCCTCATGTTGCGCGAGTGGTACATGCACCCCAACGGGCAACTGCCCGCATATGAGTGGGCGTTTGGGGACGTCAATCCGCCGGTACATGCCTGGGCTGCGTGGCGCGTCTACAAAATTGACCGGCGCGTGCGCGGTGTAGCCGACCGCGCATTTCTCGAGCGCGTGTTTCACAAGCTGTTGCTGAATTTTACGTGGTGGGTCAATCGCAAAGATCCGCGCGGCTTGAATATATTCCAGGGTGGGTTCCTGGGCCTGGACAACATTGGCGTGTTTGATCGCTCGATGCCAATGCCAAACGGTGAAAATCTTGAGCAGTCCGACGGCACGAGCTGGATGGGCATGTTTAGCCTAAACATGTTGGCGATTGCGCTGGAGCTTGCCAAGGCAGACCCGGCTTATGAAGATGTGGCCAGCAAATTCTTTGAGCATTTTGTGAGCATTGCGCACGCAATGAATTATCGGGGTGGTGAGGATATTTCACTTTGGGACGAGGAAGACGGCTTCTATTACGACGCGCTGTACTTGCCCGACGGCAGCAAACATTTCTTGAAAGTGCGCTCGATGGTCGGGCTTGTGCCCTTGTTTGCAGTAGAGACGCTCGAGCCGGAGATTGTTGACCGCCTGCCGGGTTTCAAGCGGCGCATGCAGTGGTTCATGGACAATAATTCCGACGCACCGCAGCGCATCGAAATGACGCAGCGCTCGGCGCGCGGCGTAAGGCGATTGCTGTCACTTGTCAGTCGGCCGCAACTGATTCGTGTGCTAGCGAGGATGCTCGATGCCGCGGAATTCTTTGCCCCTTACGGCGTTCGCGCGCTGTCCCGTTATCACCTGGAACATCCGTATCTTCTGAATATCGATGGCACAACGCATCGTGTGGGCTACGAGCCGGCTGAATCAAGGGAGGCACTCTTCGGCGGTAACTCAAACTGGCGCGGGCCGATCTGGTTTCCGATGAATTATCTTCTCATTGAGGCCTTGCAAAAATTCCATCACTATTACGGGGCGGAGTTTCGTGTGGAATGTCCCACCGGCTCAGGCAAACAGAAAGATCTGTGGCAAGTGGCCGCGGAGATATCGCGGCGGCTGGTGCGCATTTTTCTAAGAGGACAAGATGGCCGGCGTCCGGTGGCCGGTGGGCTGGAAACGTTTCAAAGTGACCCACACTGGCGCGACCTCATATTTTTTCACGAATATTTTCACGGCGATAACGGCGCTGGGCTGGGCGCCAATCATCAAACTGGATGGACCGGTTTGGTCGCAAAACTGATCGAGCAGAGCGGAGAATAACTATGCGGCAAGCGCGAGCTAGCCGCGTGAAGCGAAGTCTCGCATCGGCATTGCGGATGGAAGGCTGATGTCAGCTATCTAAAGAACAACTGGTACGGAGAAACGCGCGGTCGTCCAGTTGCCCGCCTGTGCGCGTTACATTTCACATGGCTCTTAATTCCGAATCCCGATCGCTATCGCAACGAGTTTCACAGGATTCTTCAAGGAAGCCTGTCGTTGATCTTGGCCGCGATGTTTGCGCGCAGCTCGAAGTGGCGGAACGACGTGAGTGGCTCGTGACCAACGGAATTGGCGGATATGCCTCGGGAACTTTGCCGGGGGTATTGTCGCGGCGTTATCACGGCCTGCTGGTGGCGGCGCTGCGGCCTCCGCTTGGTCGAAACTTGCTCGTTGCAAAATTAGAAGAACTGGCAAGGTGCGACGCAACTGCGTTTCCGCTTTCGACCAATCGCTGGGCGAGCGGGGCCATCGATCCAGCCGGGTATCAGCACATCGAACGATTCCGCCTGGAGGGGACGACCCCGGTATGGACATTCGCTTGCGGCGGCTCGCGCATAGAAAAACGCGTCTGGATGCAGTGGGGTGCGAACACAACTTTTGTTCAGTACACGCTTGTCAAGGCTCAGGGCCCCCTGGAACTGGACGCGAAACTTCTGGTTGATTATTGCGATTTTCACTCGAGCGCTTCGGCAGGCGATTGGCGCATGGCGGTCGAACCTTTGACGAACGGATTGCGCATCACAGCATTCGAAGGTGCCACGAAGATTTTCGCTCGCAGCGCCAGTGCGACGTGCGAGGTCGCGCATATCTGGTATCGTGACTTCCATCTTGCCATCGAGACAGAGCGCGGGCTCGGTGATCGCGCGGACCACCTTTTTGCGGGAATCTTTCGTGCGCGCCTGAGTGTGGGGGAGAGCGTCACCATTGTTCTGTCCACCGAAGAAGCTGAGGCGCTCGATGGGGCCTCGTCCTATAAAGAACATACGGCAAGGGAAAAATCTCTCCTGGCGCGTTGGATTGCCGCGCAGCCTCGGGTCGCTCCGCGCGCACCGAGCTGGATCCAACAACTGGTTCTCGCCGCCGACCAATTTATCGTCAGGCGCGCCCTGCCCGATCTGAGCGATGGGCGCTCGGTAATCGCTGGTTACCACTGGTTTGGCGATTGGGGACGCGACACCATGATTGCGCTGCCCGGATTATCGCTGGTGACCGGCCGGCCGGAAATTACGAGGAAAATTCTTTTGTCCTTCGCGCGCCTCGTCGATCGCGGAATGCTCCCCAACCATTTTCCCGATGCCGGCGGTCCTCCCGAATACAACACCGTGGATGCGGCGCTGTGGTTTTTTGAAGCGACGCGGGAATATTACGCGGCGACACGCGACAGGGCAACGCTCAGCATTCTGTACCCGGTGCTACGCGAAATCCTGCAGGCATATAAATCGGGCACGCGCTATCACATTGCCGTCGAAGCCGCCGACGGATTGCTCTTCGCCGGGGAACCTGGCGTTCAGCTAACCTGGATGGACGCGAAGGTGGGCGACCATGTGGTTACACCGCGCGTTGGCAAGGCCGTCGAGGTCAACGCGCTCTGGTACAACGCGCTGGTTGGCATGGCAGAATTGGCTCGGGTGATGGGACAGCCAGCTGAAGATTACCAACGTGCCGCGGCTAGCGTTAAGCAAAATTTCGCGAAATTCTGGAATGCATCGGCAGACTGCTGCCATGACGTAATTGATGTGCCGGGTGACGGTAACGATTCGTCGCTTCGTCCAAATCAAATTTTTGCGGTATCATTGCCGGCAAGTCCGCTTTCCCCCGAACAGCAGCGTAAAGTTGTGGATGTCTGCGCGCGAGACCTGCTGGTCCCGCACGGGCTCCGCAGTCTCGCACCTGGAGATCCGCAATATCATGGACGTTATGCAGGTGGCCCCCAGGAGCGCGATGCCGCATATCACCAAGGCACGGCGTGGGGTTGGTTGCTGGGGCCATTTGTCCTCGCGCACCTGCGGGTGTATCAAGATCCAAATCTGGCGGCGTCGTTCTTACAGCCGACGGCGGAGCAGGTCTGCAGCTACGGGCTCGGAACACTGGGCGAAATTTTCGATGGTGACCCCCCCTTTACGCCGCGCGGTTGCATCGCGCAAGCATGGACTGTTGGCGAAATCCTTCGCGCGTGGCATGCCTGTCAATCATTCCAAAAAACAACGGTTGGCTAAATCTCAGGAAGGGCCGATTCTAAGGGCCCGATTTGTGGAAGGAACGATGCGATGAAACTGGTGGAGCGCGGACTGCGGTCTGGTCGAACCACGCAGCGGTGCTGTGTGGGCTCATGGCCTGAGCCTTGAAGGCGCTCAAGAAATCCCGTGAACAACGAGCTTGCTAGCCTGGCGCAGGCGGTTCAACAAGCTCGATGAGAGTTGTTTTGCCATCGGCCGCGTTCACTAGAAAAAAATTAACTCGAGTACCATCCGCGCCAGCACGTGTTGCCGGGTACACAGACTCTTGCGCAAAGCGCTCGCGTAGTAATTCTGTTGCGCGGTCCACATCCAAAGTCAAGTATTCGATTTGTTGAATGCCTTCGCCGAATTTCTCGAGATACCGCGCGATCACGCCGCGGTCTCCGCCAGCCTTGGTAGTCAAAATGTCGAGATGAATGCCCCCCTCGAATGTTAATTCGAATTCCAGGGCGTCTTGGTCCGGCGGCACATGGGCAAGGTGCGGTGAGCCATTGCGAGCATGGATCCGGTCAAAATTTACCGGCTCAACAGCGATGCCCGCCGTCGCACATAAAGGTGAGGATGCGAGTGGGTTGGCGTTTGTATGAAGCAGCAGTTGGGCCATGTCTGCGTCACGCAGCCAAGGTTCGATGGCCGCTCGTCCCAGTTCTGTGCCGCGCCGGTATAGTTGCGCAGCGGCTTCCTGACGTGCCTGCCCATCGGCCGAAGCCAGGCCGGCGACAAGTCTCGAAATCTCGCGCCCGTCGTTCACCTTGGTTCGGACCGAGCTGGGGATGTTGCTTTCGCCGCGCTGCGAAACCAGTGAGGCCACAATGGTTACGATAAAAATTCCCGCGACAATCCCCAGGGACACGTGTGTGGGAATAGATACCCGCGGTTCAACAAGCATCTTAGCGCCCACAAAGATAAGAACTACAGCTAACCCGTCACTGAGATATTTTAACCGGGGTAGCAAACCTGCCAGCAAAAAGTAGAGCGCCCGCAGACCCAGAATCGCGAGAACGTTCGAGGTGTAAACGATAAATGGATCGCGTGTGATGCCGAAGACTGCAGGAATCGAGTCCACGGCGAAGGCCACGTCCGAAAGCTCGATCACCACGAGCACGAGAAACAGCGGCGTGGTCAGCCAGCGTCCCGCTCGGTGCGTCAACAACTTTCCGTCTTCATAGCCCTGCGTCGACGGGATGATTTTGCGAACCCACAGGAATAGCCGGCTGCGCTCCGGATGAATTTCTGTCTGTCGCGAGAACAGCATGTGCCCGCCCGCAAAAACCAGGAAGGCTCCGAACAAATACAGAATCCAAGAAAAGCGATTCACGAGCGTGGCACCGAGCGCAATCATTGCCCCGCGCATGATCAATGCGCCGACAATTCCCCAGGAGAGCACACGAGGCTGGTACTGTTCTGACACAGCGAATGTTCGAAAAATCAGCAGAATGACGAGCAGGTTGTCGAGGCTTAGCGCCTTTTCTATCAGGTACCCAGTGAAAAATTCGAGGGATGCAGCAGAACCGTGGAAAAAGAAAATGGCAAATCCGAACGCCAGCGAGACGCTAACCCAGAGTACGCTCCAGACCGCGGCCTCGCTTATAGAAATTATGCGGGACTGGCGGTGAAACACGCCGAGATCGAACGCAAGAGCCGCGAGCACGACGGCGTTGAACCCGATCCACAGCCACGGTGTACCCATTTAACGTGAGCCGGTGTAAGGATCCTTATACAAATCATCCTCGGAAAGGTCTAGGAAAATAGCGACCTGTGTTCAGGCACATCCGCGGCATTCACCTGAGAGCTGAGCCTCGCCATAGGCTCGCATTCAAATTGGTCAATTCTACGCGGCTTGCCTGGCCGGGCTGCACTGCAACCTGGACGTCCCAATTCAGGCGCGCATCGCCTGCGGCTGCTTCAAGTCCCAACGTGCTGAGCCAATAATTCCCTGCGGGAATACGATTCATCATCCCGCGACCCTCGAGGTCGGTGTCCGCCATGGCGACGAAATATTTTGTTTGGGCCAACTCGGGAACTCGCCGCTCCATTTGCTGCCGATAACTATTCTGTAAACGCGCCCATACGAGGTGCGGAGTGACTGTGGCAAGTTCGGTTTCGGTGCCCTCCACGGTTAGTGGATTCGACTCGATGAACTTATGTAGCGCGACCTGGTATTCAGCTTTTTGTTTGGTGTATTTCTCGGGATTTTGTGTGCGATCGATTTCCTTGAACCTTGGTCTTGGGAGCCCGCGCGCCATCCCGTTGTTAGCTCTGAAATAGGCGTCTTTGAATTCTGGGATAGCCAGAATCGTATCTGCGGTCAGAAGTTTTATGATTTCGGGCGACGTCAATTCCATCGTATTATTCTGCTTCATCCAGACCTTCAATTGGTCCGACACACCAAGCTTCGAAATAAAAGATTCTTGGTCGGGCTTGGGCTGCGCCTGTTCAGCTTCGGCGCGAATTTCCGCATAGCTTTTCTTCAACAGATAAAACGTGAATTTACGGACCGGTTCAGGGCGTGCGTCGGTGGGCGTCACCCGCGCTACAAATTCGATCGAACCCGTCTCGTTTTGGGCCGCAAGAGTAGACTGCCTAGGAGCCGATGCCACCGCCACAGCGAACGCGGCGAGGGCCAGGAACCTCAAGATTTTATTCGATCGCATCATCGAAGCATCGTAACAGATTGTTTCACCGAGGTGTTGCCGCACTCTCCCAGGAGTTTCTGAAACAGATAGCTTAGAGAAGTCCACGAACTCCCAAAATCAGAGGGATAGCCAGACGGGACAGAATGAGGACGGCCAGACCCTCAGCCAGATCGCTACGCGCTTTCCACACAAAGCAGAGAACTTTCTGGGCGGAACCGGCGGATCGAGAATGTCTACCGCGGTCGACTTGTGCGGCGGCTTGCCGCCAGTGTGGTCTGGTGAAGCCTGGGGCTCAGGCTCTTTCGCCCATGGGGTTCATTCGTGGGGCATGCTGAGAGAATCTAGCTCCCACTGTACGCTTCTTGATTAATACAGGTGGAAGAATACCTCGACAGTCAGCCAAGCCGCGACAGCGCGTCCATTCGGCTCGTGTGCTGGCTTGAATCGCCACGTGTGCACAGCCTCCAGTGCCTTCTCGTCCAACCCCAACCCCAACCCCAACCCCAACCCCAACCCCAACCCCAACCCCAGCCCTCGCGTCACGCGCGCGTTTGTGACGCGGCCGTCGGGCTTGACCAGCAGTTGCAATGTCACGATGCCTTGCAGCTTGGCGCTGCGAGCCTCTTCAGAAAAGCTCGGATCCGGACAGTAGAGACATTGCGGATAGGTCGTACCCGGCGCGTAAGTTCCCGTGTACTCCGTTCCACCGGGTCCATCCTCTCCGGAGTCCCCCATCGAATGGCCGCGCGCTTTGCCGTAGCCTTCCGCCCCACCTGGACCTTGCGAATCATTTTCGTTTGGCATCCAAGGAAGTCCTAGATTCTGAACATGCAATTCACTCGACGGATGCAAAGGATCGAGCACCGTAGAAACCTGGGGCAATAGAGGGTTCTCGTTCTGTGGTGGCCGGGGCGGAATGATCGGTATCACCGAGCGAAACGCAAGGTGGCCCTTCGTGACGGGAAGAGAATCGTAATGACCTCCGCTCCCCTGGCCTTCCGACGGCTTTGCCGCAGGCTTCAACTTCTGACCATCGACATTAGCTGGATAGAAGATATGCCTAATCCCTTTAGGAATATCCTCGGGATGCTGCGCGATGTGATGCACCGACAGTGCAACCGCCGCCACCACAGCTATGTGAGCGGCGAGAGAGCAACCCTGCGCACGGCCGAAGTTCCACCGGCGGTCCGGCATCTCGAGTGTGTGAAGCAGTGTGCCGTTTGCAGAAGAGCGAAAAAGTCTGGCGCTCACAAATAACTGCGCAATGTTTTCCGCCAAGCGGCGGTGCCAGGTGTCGGGTTGGCTGGGGAACGGACTAAAGGAGAACGGGGGGCCGAGGTGGGATTGCATGGCATCTCCTCGACGCTCGCCTTTTCAAAACAATGAGTAGCCGCGAACGAGGCGAACGCAATTCCTCAGTGAGAAGACGAAGGTGCCGTTGGAGTTGCCTGCTTCACAAAATAAAAACGTGAAATAACAAACAGACAGCTACGACGACTGGAACGCCAAAGCGCACGGTAGGGAAAAATGTGGTCTAGAACAATCGGAACGTCACTTCGATCGGTACAATCACGTTGACGGGTTTTCCGTTGGGGCCCACGGCCGGCTTGAATTTCCAGCCGCGCACGGCTTCCATCGCCTTTTCTTCGAGGCCGAGGCCAGGCCCCTTGATTACGCTGATATTGGTAGCTCGTCCGTCGCTGGTTACTACCACATTCAAGACAACGGTGCCCTGATACTTCGCTTTGCGCGCCTCTTCCGAGTACACAGGATCGGGGCAATAGACGCAGATCGGCGTTCCAACGCCGCCCGTACCTGCGCGAAACACGCCGCCGCCAGTGCCGCCCCCAGAGCCGGGCCCGAGTCCTCCGCCGTCGCCGCTCCCAATGCCGCCGCAGCAACCTGTACCGATTCCCGCGCCTCCGCCTGGTCCGGCGGAGTCGTTGACCACCTTCGCCAGCGGATCGCCGAAGTTCGGCAAATTGGGGCTCTGCACTTTGAGATCTGGAGGACCTAGAAGAGTCGGGTCGGCCGCAAGTTTCGGATTTAGATTATGGAGTTTTACGACCGGGGGTGTGAGCTGCGTCCAAGCAAACTTTGGCGCCTTGCCGCGGGTAGGGGGGGCCTGCTGGCGTTCGCCTCCGCCGCCACCACCGCCGGCCTTATCTTTCCCTGCGGGAAGCTTGGCGATGTACGGCGATATATCAATCGGCTCCACACTTAATTTAGGGCTGGCCTGCGTTTTATTCGGGAAGAAGTGCTGCACGAGTGGGACGGTGAGCAACGCAACGATTCCTACGTTGATCGCCAGACCGACCGCTTGCGTCCACCAAAAATTGTTGTCCTTGCTCCAGATTTCTTTGACTCTGACAGGCTTGCTCGTCACCCTCAGAGGCGGCAACTTCGGCGGGGAAATCATGTCGCGAACGTTCTGCCAGAAACTCGGAAATTCCGGTTTCCACTTTTCATCCAGAGGGGTGACTCCCGCAGGAACAGCAATGCGCGGCGTCGAGTGCAAAATCTCTTTCAGGTTTTCCATTAAGCCGGGTCGGTATTGCGCCGGCGTGAATGGTGCAGGAACCTTACCTGCAGGCATTCTTACAGATCGCTCCGTCAAAAAATCTCGAAGATTTGACCAAAACCCATTGGAGATCCGTTCTCGACTGACCGCAAATTGCGGCATTCGACCAGTAGGGGCGCGTCTCCCCGTAGGTATGGTTCGCGCGCGGCCGGACTCCTGGGAATTTCCCATAGGCCCCTGTTCAGGCGTCAGCGCCGGATTCGGATTAGAATGATTTTCCTGCATCTGGCTTACCCATCATTGTTAGACGCGGCTGCTCCAAGGTTAGATTCAATCCTTCGGATAAGGTTGTCTGACCGGGTCGGCAACCCTACATCTGGAATTCTAACACACGAGGCATCGGTGACTGCGCAATGTTTCTTACTCGTGTTAGGATTGCAATTGAATGACGCCGGATCAACCGCGCCACAAACCCTGGTCCGTTTCTGGTAGCCCCTGACTAGATACCGCCGATGGCTTATACCACCCGCATACGATGGGTCTGGCTTTCACTCGCTGTGGTGGCGGCTGATCGCGCGACCAAGGCCGTTATCGAGATATTTACACCGGAAGGTTATCGCCGCTCGGTAATTAGTAATCTTATTTATATCGTGCACGCTCGAAATCCCGGCATCGCTTTCGGGATTTTTTCAGACTCACCCTCGAAGTGGTTGACACTGTCCCTGATTCTGGGCTCAATCGCAGTGGTGGGGGTGCTATCGTGGATGCTGATTGCCGGACAAGCTGGAGCAAAATTAAGTCAAGCCGGGCTCGCTTTGATTCTTGGTGGCGCCACGGGCAATCTGACGGATCGGTTGCTGCATGGCGCCGTAACCGATTTTTTTGAAGTCATACTAGGCTCGTATCATTGGCCGGCATTCAACATAGCCGACTCGGCCATCACCATTGGGGCTATCTTCGTTGCGCTCGATCTTTTGATTGGCACGCGGCAAGTGGCGGGCGAGCCAGGCTCAAAAGAAATTTGAATTGGGGTTTTAGAAACTTTTGTCATGTATCCGGTGCTTTTTGCGTGGGGCTCATTCAAACTGTATGCCTATGGAGTTCTGGTTGCTGTAGGCGTCCTGCTAGGACTCTTGCTAGCGCGAAAGCGCGCCGCTGCCTTGGGTCTCGATCCCGACCGAATTTGGAATCTAGGTGTGTACGGAATTCTCGCCGCGCTTGTGGGAGCAAAACTGTGGCTCATCCTTGCCGAATGGCAGCATTACTCACGACATTTCGGCGAAATCTTCAGCGTCAGGACGCTGCTCACGGGTGGCACGTTTTATGGCTCGTTAGCCGGCGGTACGCTGGCGCTAACCTTAGGTGCCTGGTCATATAAGCTGAATCGTAAATTAGTTCTAGATCTGTTCGCTCCAGGGACTGCGCTCGGCCAAGCCATCGGACGGCTGGGGTGCTTCGCAGCGGGTTGCTGCTACGGCAAGCCGACAGGCGTTCCGTGGGGAGTGACCTTCACAAATCCGATCGCCTTCCAAATTGCGGGAACGCCCCTCGGAATTCCACTGCATCCAGCCCAACTTTACGAGTCCGGCTGCGATTTTCTCATCTTTGTTTTCCTGGTGCGGCTTGCGAAACACCAGCGATTCGCCGGCGAGGTCTTCGCAGCGTACGCGATTCTCTACGGGGTGGTCCGTGGAATCATCGAATTCTTTCGTGGCGATCCAGACCGCACACTCCTCGCCGGGGGCGCCTTTTCGCTTATGCAAGTAGCCAGCCTGTTTCTGATCGGGGTCGGATTTTGGATATTCGCTCAGTTTGGTCCCAGAAAAAAGTTGACTGAAGTGCCCAGTAAGCTGCTCTAGTGGAAGAGCTGAGTTGGTCTTAGGTCCAAAGAGTTGGCGCAGACGAAACGTTAACCGGGCTTGGCTGAACCACGCAGCGTTTTGCAAAGTGTACCACCGGAAGCATTTGCGGCACTTCAGAGCACTCGGCGGGGGCAGAAGAAGAATTTAGCGTGACCAAAGAGACTTTTGTCGTGGCCAAAGAAGATTCCGGGGAGCGCCTCGACCGGTACGTTGCCGGGCGTTTTCCGGAGATCAGCCGCACGCGGCTGCAGGAGTTAATTGCTGAGGGCTCGCTGCTTGTCGACGGCGAGGCAACCAAGCGCTCGCATCACGTTCGCGAGGGTGAAAAAATTGAAGTGCAGATCACCGCGCGGCCACCGCTGGCGGCCTCGCCGGAGAATATCCCGCTGCATATTCTCTATGAGGACGAAGATATCATAGTGGTGAACAAACCCGCGGGGATGGTCGTGCATGCCGGCGCGGGGCAGGCTCGCGGTACCCTCGTTAATGCCTTGCTTCATTACCGAGCGCAACTCTCCACGACCGGCGGCGATCTGCGTCCAGGAATCGTTCACCGACTGGACCGCGGCACCTCCGGCACCCTCATTGTGGCGCGTAATGATGCTGCGCATCGAAAACTTGCCGATCAGTTTCGCGCGAGGAAGATCGAAAAGCGTTATATCGCGTTGGTGCACGGGAAGCTCGAGCAGGATGCGGGCAGGATTGAATTGGCCATTGCGCGGGATCCTCGGCGTCGCACACGGATGACTGCACGGCGCCAGGGAGCGCTCTCGCAGGCGCGAGATGCGAGGACCGATTGGCGGGTGCTCGCGCGCATCGATCGCTTTACCCTGGTGGAAGTGGATTTGCATACCGGCCGCACGCATCAGATACGCGTGCATTTTTCCGCGCTGCGCCACCCAGTTGTTGGCGATAGTTTATACGGAGCACCAAAGCATGTACACGCCGGGAACCAAGTGCTGCCGCCACTTGAACGCAACTTCTTGCACGCAGCGCGCATCGGATTTACACAGCCATCGAGCGGCAAGTGGGTGGTGGCACGGGCGCCCCTGCCTGAAGAGTTGCGCCATTTTCTGGAGAAACTTGCGGAATCGCAGCCTCGCGATAGTGCACAGATTGACGCTGTGCTGCGGCTCTACCTATAATCGAAACGATGAAACAAACCTTTAGTACCGCGCTGTTTGTCTTGGCGCTGTTGTTGCCCTGGGCTGCAAATCAGGCACAGCAAAGTCAACCCTCTCCGCCGGGACAGGGGCCCGCGCCGGCACAAAAGGAACAAGAGCCGGCGGTAAAGATCGGCGAGCAGGGCACAGTTCGCGTCAACGTAAATCTCGTCGACGTTCTGTTCACCGTGCTCAACCGCAGAAATAAGCTGGTCACAGACCTGACCAAAGACGATTTCCGAGTGATCGACGATGGCCATCCGCAGCAGATTCGCTACTTCAGCCGTCAAACCGACCTGCCGCTGCGCATCGGCGTTTTGATGGACACGTCAAACAGCATTCGCGATCGGCTGCAGTTTGAAAAGGAGGCGGCCACGGAGTTTCTCTTTAATGTGATACGCCGCGGCAAGGACCAGGCTTTTCTAATGACTTTCGACGACGAGCCCAGCGTAGTCCAGGACTACACCGATGATCCCGGTAAATTGCGGGACCAGATTTATCGTCAGCGAGCTGGAGGCGGCACGGCTGTCTACGATGCTATTTTCGCCGCTTGTGCCGGTCAGCTCAGTCATCCACCGCGTCCTGAAGGCGATAACCCTGATGTGGTACGGCGGGTCATGATCCTTATCAGTGACGGCGAGGACAATCTGTCGTCGCACAGCCGCAGCCAAGCCATTGAGATGGCGCAGCGAGCATCAGTGGTCATTTACACAATCAGTACGAGCACGCAGTGGGTGACGACGAATGAGGACGAGGATCCCGCGAAGCGAGCCGATCGGAAATTCCACAAGACCGAGGGTGACAAAATTCTTGCGGACCTGGCCGAGGAAACCGGAGGGCGAGCGTTCTTTCCGTACCGCGTCTACGATCTCGACCAGTCGTTCCAGGATATCGGCGACGAGCTCCGGAGCCAGTATTCGCTGGCGTACAATCCCACGAACTACGAAGCTAATGGGAAGTACCACAAGGTTCGGATCGACGTGATTCGCACCAAAGGTGTACAGGTTCACGCGCGTCATGGCTACTACGCGCGTACTGCGGCGCCAAAACCCACGGGGAACTGAAGCAGGCGCGCGCTTGCAGCTGCGGTCAGTTTTTCGGTGCGTAGTAGCCGCGGCGGGTCAAAACTTTAAACTCTTTGCCCGGGGTTTCTACCTTAACTTTGCGGAAGGCGCCATCGTGCGCTCTGTTTGAAGGGTAGTACCCCAGGGTGTACTGACTGCGCAGCTCTTGCGAAATTTCGTCAAACGCCTGTTCGAGCTTTTTCTCGCTGCTGACCTCGATCATCCGACCGCCGGTTTCATTTGCCATTTTGTTGGCCACACCTGGGTTGGTACCGTAGTGCCAGCGATCTCCGATGAGCAGGACGTGGATGACGGAGTCGGTTCGTTGCGCGGCTTCGATGGCTTCTTCCAGACGTAGTTTGCTGCCATTATCTTCAGCGTCGGTTAGAATCACTAGGGCCTTACGCCCGGCTTCCTCGACGAGCTTCTCGTGGCAGGCTAGATAAACGGCGTCATAGAGATTGGTTCCTATCGGACCACGTTGTGCGATCGGACCCTGATGACCGCCACCTCCGGTATTGATCTTGGCGCGATGGATGGCGCGGTCGAGCGTGGAGCGATTATCGGTAAAATCCGCAAGAAGGTCGACATCGAGATCGAAACTCATGACCATGGCCAGATCGCCCTTGCGAAGAACGCGGCCAAGAAATCGGGAGGCAGCTTCCTGCTCAGCGCCAAGCAGGGCCTCCTCGCTGCCGCTGGTGTCGATCAAAAGAGCCAACGTAACCGGCAGCGCAGCTTCATGGGAGAAGGCAGCGATTTTTTGTTCAACGCCATCCTCCATGATGCGAAACTCTTCTTTGCTCAGATTGGGGACGATCTTTTTGCTGTGGTCCCGTACCGTCGCGAATAGGTTCACCAGTGAGACTTCTACACGGATGGGCTGTTGAGGGTCTCCTTGTCCCGAAGCTTTTTGTGGTGGTTGGTTTGACTGCGCACCGGAATTCCACGGGAGAACCAAGGCAATAGCCAATATCATGGTGAAAAGCATCAAGACACATTTTCGAAGGCGCATTGTATAATTGCCTTTCTAGGTCTACGGCTTGGTTGGATGCAACTTTCAAGCTGCAAGATGTTCGCTTTCGCTGCCGCAGACCTTTCCTGGGGGCTCTTTAAGGATACGATCGGAGCCGCAAAGATAGTGACGTCATAGCGATGATTTGTAAACGCAAAATCCTGCCGGGAATATGCGCCTTATGGCTAACAGGAGCAGGGCTTGTTCCGGCGGCAGGCCATTCGATGCAAGCGTCGGGGGGCGAAAAGCGTCGCGACCAGGGGCTCGAAAAAGGAGCGTCTGGGCAACAACCGCAGCAGTCGCAAAGTGAACCACAGACTACCATTAGACGGCGCGCCGAACTTGTCGTTGTTCCAGTTACCGTGAAGGATGACCAAGGGAAGCTGGTTACCGACCTACGTCAAGATGAGCTGCGCATATTTGAAGACACTATCGAGCAAAAGATTGATGTCTTCACGAACGAAGCCTTCCCGATTTCCGCCGTCGTGCTGGTGGACAACGAGCTAACGACCAAACTAGCCGACCAGGTCGAAAAGAGCCTTCCTGCCATTGCCGGCGGCTTTAGCGAGCATGATGAAGTAGCCGTCGCGCGTTTCGATGTCAGGCTGCACCGAGCCGGAGACTTCACCGATAACAATGACCAGCTATTGTCGCAGCTCCAGCGAGTGAATCTTGACAGTGAGTTTCCAGGCGGGCCTCCCGGCGGCCCCTTGTCAAGCGGACCGACGATCAACGGTAAGCCCGCGCCGGGCACAGAATCTATTCCGCGTCGGGCTGCGGGAATAACGCGCAAGGCATCCAAAGACATTGATGACGCGGTCTATGAGGCAGGCGAAATGCTGCAGCAGCGGCCTCGCGAGCGTCGCAAAATTATCGTGCTCATCTCCGATGGCAACAATTCCAAGAATAATACTCACAGCTTTAATGACACAGTGAAGCTTCTTTTGACGTCCGGAATTTCGGTTTACAGCGTGGGAGTAGGCAATGCCAATTTCGACCGCGGCTTGACAGTGTCTTCGAAGTACGCCCATGCCACGGGTGGCGACGTGTTTTACGGACTGAAGCGCGAGACGATTGAAAATCTCTATTCGGTCCTCACCGAACAAGCGCGCAACCAATACACCTTGGCTTATGTGCCACGTGGCACCGACCGCGCTTTGGAATATCACACGATCGAGGTCCGGGTGCAGCGGCCGCACCTATCACTGGTCACCCGCGAGGGGTATTACAGTTCCGGTCGCTAGCTCGGGTCCCAGACATTTTTCGCCGGTAGGACTGCAGATCCCAACAGCAATTCCTTCACTGCGGTCGCTACGCTCGTTCGGGTCGGGATAAAATTACAACGTTGCTCTGGTGGGAACGCATATCGCGATATCGAGCGCACTACCTCTCTGCCAACTAGCATTTTTCTCGTGAACGCTTCGTTTTTCACTTGACTGGGGTGGCGGATACTCGTATAGAAGAAACGCCTTGTGCGCGGACTATGGATGTGCACGAGTACATTTCGGAGGATGGTCATGAAAAAACCAGGGAAGAAAGACGGAAAGAAAAAAGGCAAGTAACTCAAGAATCTGGAAAGAGCGGGACGCGGCGATCGTTGCTGCGCCCCGCTCTTTGCTTTGCTACGTCTTATTTGCATCGTTCAAGTACCATTCCCACCCGGCACAAGCGCGACTACCTGTTCGTGGGCCGGACAGATGGCGCGGTAGCCACAATACTTGCAAAAATAACCAGGCTTGGCTTCGAATTCTCCGGCACGAATATCGCCCGCAGCCTCCTGAATCATGTCTTTAGCGTCTTTTAGCTGTTTTTCGTCTCGCGTTGTGGATAACAATTGGTTCGTCTGCAGATAATAAAACGTCAGACGCACTGGATCGAGCTCGAGAACCTCACGAGAAGCAAGTGCATAAACACTCAGCTGCAGATCCTTGTTCGCGGCGGCCTCGTTTTTGGGGCGGCCGGTCTTGTAATCTACAATCTCCACTTGGCGTCCGCGGATGGTATTGATCTGGTCCATCCGACCGGTAATGATCGTGTCCTGATCGATCACCAGCTCAAAGAATTTCTCGAGGTCACGCACCTCAGGTAGCGACTCGATCGCGAAGGCGTGGAAGGCGCGCAACTGTTCGAGCCCATCCTTCTTGTATTCGTCTTGCTGGTAGTCATCTTCGAAGCCCGCCGTAGTCCACTCCCGACGAAAAATATCGGCCACCTCCTCGTAGGGAAGCTGGTTCCCTTTGCGGAGCTCCCCCATGAAATATTTGATCGTGGTATGCATGATGTTGCCGAAACTGGTTGCGGCGCGAGGACCCTCGCGAATTCCCCACACCCGCGTGAACAAATATTTCTGCGGACACGATCGATACGTCTCGATACCCGATGCGCTCAGTTGCAGCGGGCGTTGAGCGGGCGGATAAAAACTCTGGGCCCAGAGTCCAATTTGCGAATTCACACGCGGGAGATCGCTGGCCGCCGGGAAAAGCGGAAGGGTAGAAGTGAGAAGCTCCCGCCGGGGTGGATCGGCTTGCGCCGGTGGCAGCTTGGGCGTCAGCCTTTCCACGTCGCGTCTCTGAATTTGCGTATTTTGCAGAATATCGTCGAGAAAGGGCGAAGGCTTGGTGCGCTTGTTGTTGACAAATGTCAGGGTCAGCCGCTCGCGCGCGCGCGTGAGCGCCACGTAAAATAGGCGGCGCTCTTCTTGAATGTGGAATTCACCTTCGGGTGTGTCTTCTTCCATTAAGTCTATGGGAAATTCCAATACGCGAGAGCGCTGGGTGCAAGGGAATCCGCCCCTCGACAAGCGCAAGATAAATACGTGCTCGAATTCCAACCCTTTCGCTGCGTGCACGGTCATCAATTTCACGGCATCGTCTGGCAGTTCTTCTTCGAGACTTATTTGCCCGTTGGCCTGCTCGAAGAAGTCGAGATACTCAAGAAACTCCGGCAGCGTCTCGGTCTCACTCTTTGCTTCCCAATCGCGCACGAACTGATGGAACCGCTTGAAATACTTTTTGTCTGCGGAGGTGGCCAAGCGATGGACTTCGAGCCACTCAATGAGCTCGCCCAGCAAGTCAGTTGCCGGTTTGCGGTGCATCGTTTGGCGCAGCCCGGTCAGGTAGCCAAATAGCTCCCCGGTCTTCGGCGCGCCTCCGGAGAAAGGCAGCTCACCTTGCGGAGTTTGCAAGGCTTCCCAAAGACAGATTCGGCGTAGCTTCGAAGCGCGCTCGCACAATCGAACCAACTCTTTCGCATCAAGACCCCATGCTGGCGTCGCGAGCACCCGCGCGCAAGCCACGTTGTCGGAGGGATAGGCGACCAAACGCATATGGGCAACCACGTCGCGGACCAGGCGGTTTTCGAGGATCGAAAGATTCTTGATGACGAAGGGAACGCGGCGTCGAGCCAATTCCTGGACGAGCTTATCCCGGTGCGCGTGTGCGCGATAAAGGATCGCAAAATGATGCCAGCGATGTCCGGCCAGATGGAGGCGCTGGACCTCCTCCGCCACCCAGCGAGCCTCCTCTTCCGGAGAGGTGAATTCGGCGATGCGAATTTTGCGGCCTTCGTCTTTCTTGGCTAGAAGACCTTTCGGTGGAAATAAGGCGCTTTTCGTGTTGTTGGAGATGACTTCTGTTGCTACGCGCAAAATCTTTGCCGTCGAGCGATGATTTTCTGTAAGCGATACGCACGGCAGGGCGTCCACGTTGGCGTCGCGAGTGTAGCCCGCGAATTTTTCGAGGAAAATCATGAAGCTCCCGAAGGACGCCCCGCGAAATCGATAGATGGCTTGGTCGTCGTCGCCGACCACGACAATATTCCGGCGAGGCCCACACAAAAGTTGAAGAAGCGCAAGCTGTGCGATGTTGGTGTCCTGAAATTCGTCGACAACGATGTGATGAAATCGTTGCTGGAGACGGGCGCGGATCTCCGCATTTGCTTCGAGGAATCGCACCGTGTCGGCCACGAGGGTACCGACGGTGAGCAGATTCTTCTCGCGCAGCAACTCGTCGCTTGCTCGATAAGCGTGCGCAATTTCCTGCTGACGTTTAACCTCCTCCTCACGCTCGGAGCGGGTATCTTCGTCGAGCGAGCCCTTGGTGCGCTCGAATTCGACCGCCAGGCCATCGGCATATTGCTGATAGCGTTCTGGAGAAACAAGTTCATCCTGGCAGCGCGAAAAAAAATCAACGAAGTCACCGAGAAATTGTCCAGGCTCCGCCAGCCTGCGGTAGCGGTCCAGGCGCAAGCGCGGCATATTGCGCCGCAGCAAGATCCAGTGATCAACTTTATCGAGCAGGGGTCCGGTAGAGCGCGCTTTGGAGAGCAGCGCGTGACAGAAGGCGTGAAACGTGCTGAGGGTCACCCCTTCAGCCCGCTCACCGGCGGCCTTGGTTACCCGGCTCTTCATTTCCGCCGCCGCTTTGTCAGTAAAGGTGAGGCCGAGAATATTTTCGCCCGAGAGCGCCGGATTCGACGCGAGGAGATGGCGAATCCGTTCGGTAATCACGCGGGTCTTACCGGTGCCCGCTCCGGCTACGACTAGTAGCGGGCCTTCCCGGTGCTCGACTGCAGCGCGCTGTTGGGCGTTCAGAGGAAAATCAGGAAGTTCGCGTGAAGTTGTGTCGAAAAGTCTTGCCACGTTACACCATCGTAGCCGATTTGGATTGAGCAAGACAGCACTTCCTCGACGCGCACATCGAACGCAAAGGACATGCGCTGTTTCCCTGTCCTTTGCGCCTGAACTTCAGACCAGTAGCCTTGGGACGATTTTGTGGCGTAACCTGGTCCTGCCTGGAACCCGATTCCTAGTCCTCGGGGGAGCAAAAAATTGTTCTGCGACCGTTGCGGGCTGCACTTTTTGCCTAAGCAGTCGGTGTGTACGCGGTGCCGAGTGGCTCCGACGCGCCACTGGTTCCAACTCATGAGTTTGGTCACGCTGATGGTTGCGTTGACCTGCAATGCTCTCGTGGCATGGTTCCTCTTGCCCGGGCTGGCACACGGTAGGCACGCAAGCCTGCTGTTTCGCGTCTGGCTGTGGCTGGATGAGAAAGCCGCGCTTTATGGGTGGGTACCCCTGGCGATTGCGCTGCTCGCCTGGGATTATCTTTCTTGGAAAAACGCCCGGCCTAAGGTCAAAGGCTGGATTACCAGGAAACTCCTCACGGTCGTTCTGGTTGCAGGAGTTACGCCGATCCTTCCATGGTGGGTGCCTGCGGGTCAGCCGCCACGTGAATTTTTTTCCCTTATAGGGAGACATCCCAACCTGCCCGTACTTCTGGCGTGGGGAGTTCTCGTCTTAGTTGTCTCGCTGCTATGCACTGATGCGGAGACTCGCGATTATCTGCTCGGCCACGGGCGAGTGCTCAGTGTAGTAAGCCTCGGGATGCTCTTGCTGATACTGACCATGACTGTCGTAGGATGGGCCATCAGCTGAGTGATGAAGCTGGTGGCTTTCGGGTCTGATGGCTGATCTGACCACAAAGGACTCGAAGGGGTGGGGGCGAGCCCTGGAGCCAACGCTGAATCGGCCCGCCTCCACTCCCTCTGTTCGTCTTCAGTTGATCGCTTTGGATGTGGTAGCCGATGGACCTGGTACCGTCCCCCGCGCATACATTACTTTCTTTGCCTTGGGCGCTTGGAAATCAACTACCAGGCCAAAGTTTTCCAAGCACAAGGTGCGGACGGTGGGACCATCAGCGGTGGTTTCAATCACCAGTCCACTGGCGACCGCAGCGTGACCTTCTTGCGAACTTGCCAAGGCTATCATCAACGTGGCCGGTCCACCCGACTCCGATCGGACCACCAGCAGCACGGGATGGTACCCGGATCGAATGGAACTAACATTCTGAACGGAACTTCCGATAGGCTCGATGGAATACGTGTAAGCCCCGGCTGGGAGAAGTTTGTTCCCCCAGTGAGCCGCGAAAGGAAGAGTGAATTTGCCTTGTGCGCTCGTTTGCGCGCACAAAGGACTTGCGGCTCCGCCCACGGTCACGAGGCCCAGCAACAGCATCTTCAGGAGGAAAAAGCGGAGTGAAAAGCTTCGAAACTCTGTTTTGTTGAATCCTTTCATGTCGAACCTCCAATGTAGAATTGAAAAGCACGCGCTGGCTATGCCAGAAGCGTCGACTGCCGGTTGTTGCGTACTTTCAAGACCGCGAGGTCGTGAATGGTCGGGTTTCCCTAAGGAGAGACGGGGCCTGGGGAAAGAACTCCGAGGTTCTCGGTGGCACGTTTGCTACGCAGCACGCGTGCGAAATCTATACTCGCTTAATCTGCCAGCTGGATCCTGACAAGTCCAATCGAAAGAATCTATCGCGACCATAAATGAAAGAAATCGCGCACTTTTGCTAAAATGGCAGTGACTGGCTGTGCACAAACTATGTCGATCGGATTGACTTGTATCGTGTGCTCGCGAAAATATTCTTATGCAATCCGCAGCGATCGAAATCGAAGGATTGACTAAGGATTACCCGGTCGGTTTCTGGCACCAGACCAAGCGCCGGGCTCTCGACCAACTGTCCCTCCAGGTCGAAACCGGCGACGTATTGGGTTTTCTCGGACCAAACGGCGCCGGCAAAAGCACCACGATCAAGCTTTTGATGGGGATCATTTTCCCCACGGCCGGCAGCGCGCGCATACTGGGCCAGCCCATCTCCGATGTGCGCATGCATCGTTATATCGGCTATCTGCCCGAACAGCCTTATTTCTACGATTATCTGACCGCCCCCGAGCTTCTCGATTATTTTGGACGATTCTTTCCATTGACCGCGGCTCGCCGTCACGACCGAATCGAGCATCTGCTCAAAAAAGTTGGCCTGGACAGTGTGCGAAAAATTCAGCTTCGTAAGTATTCGAAGGGAATGTTGCAGCGAGTCGGTCTGGCACAGGCGATTCTGCATGAGCCGCAAGTGGTGATTCTGGATGAGCCCATGTCCGGCCTGGATCCGCTTGGTCGCCGCGAAGTACGCGACATTATTCTCGAGTTGAAGCGCGAAGGGCGCACAGTGTTGTTTTCGACGCACATCCTTTCCGATGCCGAGATGCTCTGTGACCGTGTTGCTGTAGTCGTTGGAGGCAAGCTTCGCGGAGTCGGCTCCCCCGAACAGATCGTTTCTATGAAGCCGCAAGGAATGGAGATTCTATTTGAATGGCGCGGAGTTGGCGCTCTAACGCCGGCCTTTGCCGCCCAAACAACGCAAACCGGAAACCGCTACAGGGTTGAGGTTGCCCAGGAAGAACTCTACGCAGCGCTCGACCAATTGCGCATCGCGGGAGCGCAGGTGCTTTCGGTGGCTCAACTTAAGCCCACGCTCGAAGATTTTTTCATGGGCCTGGTCGGCAAGGAATACGCGACAGCCAGCGCCGTAGAGGTGTTGGCAAAATGATTCGCCTGGTGGGTGTGATCGCACACAACACGTTCCGCGAGGCAGTGCGCGACCGGATACTTTATAATTTGGTCTTTTTCGCACTGCTGATGATTGCCGCGGCGATCCTGGTCGGGCAAATTTCAATTGGCATTGACAGTTTGGTGATCGTCAGCCTGGGTCTGTCGGCGATTTCCTTAATTGGCCTGCTGATGGCGATGTTCATCGGGGTCGGGCTGGTGTACAAAGAAATCGACAAACGCACGCTCTACGCATTGCTTTCCAAGCCAGTCCGGCGGGGCGAATTCTTGGTCGGAAAATTCGCCGGCCTGGTTTTGACGCTCACCGTGAATACAGCACTGATGACCCTAGGTCTGGCTGCAGCACTTTTGTTTGTCAAACGCTCTTTTGCACTATCCGACAGTTACATATTAGTCGCCGTCTATTTTATTTTGCTGAAGCTCGCCCTGGTCACAGCGCTAGCGCTGTTGTTTTCATGTTTCTCCACGCCTCTCCTGTCCATTTTGTTCACCGTCGGCATCTACATCACGGGATTATTCGCCAATGATATCCGGACGTTCAGCAGTATCACCGGCAGCCGCGCTCTGGACACCTTCGCTGTGACGCTTTCGTATCTGCTTCCCAATTTCAACAACTTCAACGCTATCGCTTCCGCTGCGCATGGCCGGGCCATTCCGAGGGCGCTGATTGTCCAAAATACGATGTACGCGGCGGTTTACATTGCGGTCGTACTGTTGGCTGCTACGGTCACATTTTCGCGACGAAATTTGAAATAACATGCGAACCAGCGGAAAGAACATCGCCGTTTTGTTCCTGCTCGTTGTGTTGGGATTCGCCGCCCTGTATTCTCTCCAAAAGCAAATCGATCCGCAGTTGCGCACCTTGCACCAAGAACGAGACGAATTAATATTTCAATCGGGGCGACTGGTCCGCACTCTGAGCCTCGAGTACCAGGCGCTGCTCGCGGATATCTACTGGACTCGCGTGGTGCAGTATTATGGTGAAAAGCAAAACACCCACGATCGCAATCTCGAGTTGCTCGAGCCATTGCTCAACCTTACTACCGAGCTCGACCCACAATTGATCGTAGCCTATCGCTTTGGCGGGACATTTCTGTCTGAGCCTCCCCCCCGTGGCGCTGGCAGGCCCGACCTTGGCGCGAAGTTGCTGCGTCGCGGCATAGCACAGAATCCAGATGAGTGGCGTCTCTGGGGCGATCTCGGCTTTCTTTATTACTTGGATTTGAAAGACTATCCCCGGGCCTCCGAAGCCTTTCTTGAAGGGAGCAAGAATCGCAAGGCCCGAGAATGGCTTAAAATCCTTGCCGCCAAAGTAGCCGAAGAAGGTCAATCGCGCCGGGTCTCACAATTTCTTTGGCAGCAGGTTCTCGATTCGACTGCCGACCCCACTATTCGCAAAAACGCGGTCCGCCATTTACAGAGTCTTAAAGCCGAAGAAGATATTGAACAATTGGAGCGGATTGCCTCCGAATTCCGGCACGCATTTGGCCATTTTCCCGCTTCCTATGCGGAGCTCATTGGCGCAAGAATGCTTGCGGCACGCCCAGTTGACCCGGCCGGGTTCCCCTATGTTCTAGAGCCTGAGGGCAAATTCCGGCTGAATCCGGCCAGCCCTATTTCCGCCGATGCGCAGCCGGCAGCTGCGGTTAAATAACCCACGGCGAAGGTGTCGTTGTGGGATCAAAGTTGGAAGAGGAGTTGACTCTGCGGCCAGACGTTCATACACTGTAAGCGGGCTAGGTGTTCGGAGGAGTTATGCGCTCTGCGCTGCGACAGCTACTTGCTGGTTTACTTTCTCTTGCTGTGCTTTGTACGCCGCTGTGGGGCTCGTCTGTTCCCACGGTAGGTGTTGTATTGCTAGCTGACCAGGCTCAGCTAAGTGCCGCCGGTGCCGCTCCTGGCGCGACCATTTTCGACGGTGATAAGCTTGCTACCGAAACCAAGGGCAGCCTACGCGTCCGTGCCGGCCTAGCGCAGCTGCAATTGCTTGGCGGCAGCGAAGTGGTGGTAAATCAGACCGGTACCGGCGTCAGCGCAACCCTCAACAAAGGCACTCTCGCAGCGGCCGCACCCAATGCAGCGGCTCTCGAAATGCATGTCTCGGAAGCGCGCATCCGCGAGCATGGCGACGGCGCAATGCGCGCGCAGGTGACCTTGGTTAGTTCAAAAGAGTTGCTGATATCGGCCCAGCGCGGCGCACTCGAGATAACCGTCGGCGACCAGACGGAAATTATTCCCGAAGCAACTTCGTATCGCGTCTTCGTCGACCCCCCTCTAGCTGGACCGGCGAATGCAAGCGCCAAGGCGATGCCCAGGCCGCAAGGACCCCGAGGCGGTGGGGCACGAAGCGCGGGGCGCAGCCGGTTTATTCTTATAGCCCTTGTCGTTACAGCTGTCGCGACGATCCTAACCGTGGACGAAGCCCTCGAAAGTCCCGCTCATCCGTAAAACATCACCAGACATTATTCCGGATAGCTTTACGTGCGAATGCCGGCGCTCGAATGCGCGTCTAATGTCCCCTTGGACCGGTGCCTTAGGCGATCGTTGCCACGCTTTTTTCGAGACGGTAAAGTCAATCATTTAGCCACCCTATTGCTCACCTATCGTCCCACAATGAACCGCTAATCTTCGAACGGAGTTCCACCTGAAACCATGAGGACGTGATCCAGGCCGCGTTCCTCGCGGTTCTGGTTCCTGAAGTTGCACTCAGATTTTCGATGCACACAGGTTCCGTCCTAGTACCTCATGTTTCTAGATAGCTTGATTGTTAACAGATCGTTGTCTGCCAACAAAGCCATGGTCGGGATTCGACTTTGATTTCTCTTAGCGTCAGGGTTGTTTCTCGAGCCTCAGGACTTGCCGGCATCAATCGATGATTGGCACCTGATGTGCAGATGTAAACAGTTCTGTAGACCACCAGCTCGCAAATTCAGTTGGCATCTCATGATCCAAAGGAAATAGTATAATAAACTATAACTATAGTAAACATAGTACTAGTAGCTCCAGCACCTAGATGACATTAAGATACGTACGTAAATGTATAGACGTAATTTATGGTACTTGACATAGAGCAACTACGAACCTAAGCTCGCGGTGCGGGTTATTCTCCTCACACGACTCTCACCTCTGAAGAAAAGCGAATGACCCGACCGTAAGCTACAGGAACCTGGACGTCGAAGTGCAGCGTTTCCGTCGAATGCCCGTCCTGGCCCGAAGTAAATTGTTGAATAGTACAGGAGCATAATGGATCGAGCCACCGAACGATCGCGTGAGAACGAATCAGATACGATATCTGATCGGCTGACGTTGGACAATGCGTCAGAACAAGCAGCGCGCGCGCGGGTGAGCTTTGGCGAAACGGGAGGCTTGGTTGGCACATCCGTCAAAATGCAGGAACTCTACGCCCTCGTTGGGAAAATCAGTCAACACAGCTATCCCGTCCTGATTCTGGGGGAGAGCGGAACAGGAAAAGAACTGGTGGCGCGCTCCATCCACGACTTGGGGCCGCGTCGCGCGAAGCTTTTTGTTCCTGTGGACTGTTCCGCGATCGTTCCGACGCTGATCGAATCTGAACTGTTCGGACATGTTAAAGGAGCTTTTACCGGCGCCGACAGGACCACCCAAGGTCTTTTCGAGGTGGCCGACGGAGGTACGCTTTTTTTGGACGAGATCGCTGAAATCCCTGTGGATCTGCAACCTAAATTGCTCCGTGTCCTGCAGGAAAAAGAAATCAGGCGCATCGGGTCGACCGAGCGGATTCCGATCAATGTGCGGGTTACCGCCGCTACGAATCGTGATCTAGAAGCAGGGGTACGAGGGGGCACGTTTCGCCAGGACCTTTATTTCCGTTTAAACGTCATGCAGATCAAACTGCCCCCGCTTCGCGAGCGGAAAAGCGATCTCCCGCTTCTTGTGAATCACTTTCTACAGAAGTTTTACAATGCAGGGGGGCTGGCGCACACTATTTCAGAAGATGTGATGCGACAATTAATGGGTTACGACTGGCCGGGTAACGTACGGGAATTGGAAAATGCCATCGAATGCGCCGCAGCATTAAGTCCCGACGCGGTCCTTCACGTAGCCGACCTGCCTCCAAAAATTCGGTCTGGGGAATGCCTTGCTGATGATCATAATGAACTGGTGACATTGGAAGAGACCGTTCGTCGCGCACTCCTGCGAGCCTTGCGAGACAGCGACGGCCATAAGCTCGTGGCGGCACGCCGGCTAGGCATTGGCAAGACTACTCTGTACCGCAAACTCAAACAGTACGCTCGCAATAAACGATGAGGCCGTGTTGTAACGTTTCGGTTGATTATTGAAGTCTATTGATTGTTTGGGCCACGGTGACGAACGGTTCGCCCTCCTGAATTTGTCCTTCCGAGTGTTTGCGCAAATGGAAAGTCTGGGCTATTCGCTTACGCAGAGAAGTGTGAGTTGAGGATCGATAAGCACGCGGTGGGGGGCGCGTTGCGCGACAAACTGAAACTGCGTTTGCTCTCCCATGGTCTCGACGATGCCTAGAGGAATAGGTTTCCCGCTAGCGGTTGCCATGTACAGTGGTACGAGTGCGAGGAATGATTTCGGCACGCCACTCTCATGCAGCGTTCCGCGAACCTGGTATCCACTCTCTATTTTGCGCACCGAGTAACTCACCTTGTAGTGCGGAACTCCGCTTGCGCGCACCCATTGGTCAAAGAACCATTCCAGCGACTTTCGGCCTTCCAGTGCCATCGCTGGCGTCATTAACGCCTCGCTTTCGCGCTGAAGGTCGGCGGTGGTCAATGCGCGATAGCGGTATTTCCCGATGAGGTTGTGCAGCAGTTCGATGAATCGTTCATCAGGGTTCCGCGCATCGCGCTGGCGCAACATGATGCGTAACATATGAATCACCCAAGCGCCTTTTCCGTAGATCAGGCGCTCGAAGCCATCCGGCGACTTGGAGGATGACAGCCGGTAACCAAGCACAAGCGGTCCAAGGTCATCGCCGCTTTCGCGGTCATCGGCATTCTTGTTTGTGAGTCGCTCACGGTAACGCTGCAACCAAAGGTTGAGTGTCCGGTCGGGCTGCTTCTTCGAATCGGCGTACAGCAGTGCCAGATAATTTGCGATGGCCTCATCGATCCACTGGTCGCGATAACTCCCCCAGCCAATCACATTTCCCCACCATTGGTGGGCCACCTCGTGAAACGGGACTAACTCGGTGAAGTGTTCCTGCGTAGCGGAACTTAGCCCGGCGCGCTGCTGCATGGGTGCTGGAAGAAATGAGAACGTGGAAAGATAAAGGAGTCCCGGCCAGCCTTGCCCGAACGTGCCGGGAATCTGCGAAACGCTTAGATGATCGAACGGAAACGGTCCACTGAAGCGTTCGTAGAACTTCACCGCGTCGGCAATTTCCCCCCCGAGCTGCTTTAAAACCGATGCGGGGCTCGGAAGCAGGTCCGGCATTTCGAGACGCCGCTCCGGAACACCATGGTGCAGACTGGGAGGTATTGGCCAGCCAGCCAGCGGAGCTGATCGTTGCAGGCGATTCACAAGAACTTGCTCCAGCGTGCGATTGGCAAACAGCTCGACGCTCAGTCCGTCTTGTCTTAATGATTCTGAGGCATAGTCGCCCAAATTGAAGCCAGCGATGGAGATGGGCGCTTCAGTCCGCCACCGCCCCACGCGTTGATCCGATTCTTCGTGCTCTTCGATTTTCTTGCCGGTGGCAACAAGCTTGAGCTTGCGTGGCCAATGAAAGGTAAGGTCAAAGCGAGAGAACGCGTCCGAACCGCCTAAATGCGGATACCAGCTGCCGCGTTCACCGACGAAGTAGACGCCATTTCCTGCGTCGCTGATTACTGTTCCATGATATGTGAGACATAATTGAAATTCCTGACCGTAAGCAGTGGGGGCCGGCAAAATTACCTGGACAGAGTTATTACCACGCGTAGCGATGTCTTGGCGCTCGATGGATTCATTTTGAAAAAAGTTGAGCTTGTGGCCGAAGCCATCCTCGGCGGATTGCACTTCAAGAAATCGAGAAAGCTCTAGTGAAACGATGCGTTCACCCGGACGAACCCCTTTGAGCGACAACGTTGTCTTACCTTGCAGAGTGCGATCTGGAAGAATAGTCGTATCGACAACGTAATTTCCGGGCAGATAAGGCGGTGTGAATTCCTGCCGTGCGTCCCGGCGCCGGAGAGAGGTCCAAGTATCGTAGAACGGCTGCCCATTGACATCGCGGAACTGGCCCAGCAACACTTGTTCCGGTCTTCGATCATCGACCAAAATGTCGAAGGGACCCATTACATCGCCCTTTGCACTCGCATAGAAGTAAGGCACGGGATTGGTCGAAAGCCAGTCTGCGAGAATGCGAAGAGAGTGCCCGGGATTGAACTTATCGAGATTCGCATTCCAGGATTCGGCGAAAACAGCATCCTCAGCGGTCTGCGCGCCTGCGCTCTGTAATTGGCTGCGCAATTCCTCTGCGGTCTGATCGGTAAACCGAAAAGAAGCACTTGAGAAAGTCTGATCGAGCAGCGGCGCGCCTAGAAAACGGTTGAGCTGATGTTTTTCGATGGGGTCACGGACCAGTGCCAAGGCTTGCCCCCGGCCGGTAAACACGGCTCCGGTGACGCGACCATTGCATGGCGGAAGGAATGCAAGGCGGCCTTCGTGCAAGGAGATCCTTATTACGTCGCGGCTGATGACGACTTCTTTTACGGTATACACGTCATGCGCGGAAATGCGCAGTGCGTTCAGCGCTTGATAAAGTTCCCGAGGTGAGGCTTGAGCAAGCGCGGATTGAGGAGGTACACCGGCGCGTGTGGGCACCGTGAGCAACACAGCTGCGGCAAGGGCCAGGCCCACCCTCATGCAAAGACTGTAGCAACATTAGGCATCGCGCGGCAAGGCTTACCAGTCCGGTCCATGTGCGTTTGTTAAAATGATTGCATGTGTGGCATCCAGTTCGGGCGGGGCTTTTTACTCGCCACGATGGCTATTCTTGTCAGCGCTGGAGGTGCAAACGCTGACACTATTGTCCTGAAAAACGGTCGCCGTATTAGCGGCTTTCAAGTCGTCGAAGAAATGGGCAAGGTTGCCTACGAGACCTCCGCCGGCCGCCTCACCCTGCCTAAATCCATTGTTGACCATGTGGAATATGACGGGATGGTTCCACAGGAGTTTGGGAAAAGCTCGCCGATAGAGCTCCTACTGACACCCAAGACAGAAGCCGCGCTGGCCGATGATGAGATCACGCGGGCGACCGTGCATGACGGCGCGATTGATCGCGGGTATATCGCCAAGCTCGAAAATGAAGCTCGCAACGGTCAAACCGTGGCCTTGGAGCGCGTGGTTCGGGCGCATTATGCGGCTGCCCAATTCGAAGCGGCCCACAATAATTATGAGCAAGCGATCGCTCAGGAACGCAGCGCTCTGTCCTATGCTCCGGACCGGCTGAAGCTACTGACTGAAATCGCTTACCTGCACCTTCGCCGTAGTGAATACAAAACAGCGTTGGAGTACCTGGATCGCGCCAAGCGCGTTGGGCCCCATTCACCAGACGTGGCCAAGCTCGCTGGTTGGGCTTACTACCGGCTTAACAAAATCACTCAGGCTGTCGCCGAGTGGAAGCGGGCACTCGCTCTCCGGCCGGACGTCGAGGTGCAAGCAGCGCTGGAAAAAGCTGAACGCGACGCCGAGGCTGAAGAAAAATTTAGAGAAAATGTAAGCACGCATTTCATCCTGCTTTACCACGGTGGAGCCGAGCCGGGATTGGCGCACGATGTCCTGCGGACGCTCGAGACCCATTTCAGCGCCATCGAATCGACGCTACATTTCGCCCCTCCGGAGTCTATCGGGGTAGTTCTGTACACCGAGCAAGCCTTTGCGGACATCACCCGAGCTCCAAACTGGGTAGGTGCTCTCAATGACGGGCGCATTCGCGTGCCCGTCCAGGGATTAACCTCGGTGTCATCGGAGCTTTCGCGCATCCTCAAGCACGAGCTTACCCACAGTTTCATCCAACAAAAAACTCGCGGTCATTGCCCCACTTGGCTGCAGGAGGGTCTTGCGCAATGGATGGAAGGTAAGCGCAGCGGTGAAAACGCTTATGCGATAGTCAAAGTTTCTGAAGAGAATGGCAAGGCGCCGCTTGGTGCACTGGAGGGTTCGTGGATGAACTTGCCTACCGAAGCAGCGCGTTTCGCCTACGCCTGGGCGCTAGCGGTCATAGAGTACTTGGTGCAAACCAACGGTACCGGTGACATCGAACGCTTGCTCGACGGACTGGTGAACGGCTCAACGGAAGCCGCTTGCCGCGAAGTCTTTCGGATGGACTACAACGAAATCGCACAGGCCACCCTCGTGTACCTGCGTCGCACCTATCTTCGCTGAAATCACCGCTGCTGCTAACTCCGCCAATTGCTTTGCTGCTGCTGCCCGATCTAGCCGTTCTCAGATGGTAGCCAGAAGTGCGGCTAATAATGCAGCGCGCTCGGGCATCGCACGGATGACGACGTGCTCGCTCGGACTGTGAGCGCCGCTGCCGACTGCACCCAATCCATCGAGAGTGGGCACACCAAGAGCGCCTGTCAAGTTCCCGTCCGATCCTCCGCCGGCCGCTGATTCGCACAGGCGCAGATCCATTTGACTGGCAAGGTTCTGGGCGTGACGGAAAAGTGCGGCAGTCACTTTGCGTTCGAGCGGAGCGCGATTAAAACCGCCGGTCACTCGGAGGCGAGCTCCCGGCAGAATCCGGTCCAACCCGCGCAATCTGCGTTCGAGTGCTCGCATATCCTTCGCTCGCACAGCGCGCACATCAATCACAGCGTGGGCACGATCGGCAATGACGTTCACACGCGTGCCCCCATGTATGATATCGGCGTTGACCGTTGTACCCAGCCGATTGTGGTTCAGCTTCACGAGACGCGCAATCTGCAAAGCTATCTCATGGACCGCATTCACTCCATTTTTCGGGTCGAGACCGGCATGCGCCGCGCGCCCGATCACCTCCAACTTTATCTCGCCGACTGCTTTGCGCGACGTTTTCAAGTCTCCGTTTACACCTTGCGCGGGTTCGAGAACCAACGCTGCGTCACTCCGGCGAGCCTCTCGTTCGATCAGTTTGCGTGATGTCTCGCTGCCAACTTCTTCGTCCGAAGTCCATAGAAAAACAACACGCTTTCGCATTGGAATTTGGCAGCGCTCGAGTGCGGCAGCTGCAAACAGGGCTTGTGTCAAACCTCCTTTCATATCGAACGTACCTGGACCCCAGGCGCGTCCGCGAGAAACTCGAAAGGGCATTCGCGCCAGCGCGCCAACATCGTAGACGGTATCAAGGTGGCCGAGCACCAGGAGCTGCCCCGTGGGCTTCCCTCGTCCGCGCCACAGCGTCACGCGCAAATGATTTCCACGGTGCTTTTGCAAAAGAACCTCAACTCGGGCGCCGCGCTTTTCCCATTCCGCAGCGGCCAATTCGCCGCAATCATCCACGGCCGCCTTGTCCAGACTAGGTGATTCTGCACGCACGAGCGCTCCCAGCAGGTGCAGCATTGCTCGTTCCTGCTTTCTCAAATCGAGCAGCAATGCTTGGGGAAGCGAAATACCGATCATAATCGCACGTATCGTAGCAACCGCAACCGTGTTGGGCAACCGTGTTTCCTCTCGCTACGCGCTTCGCATATAATCATTCAACGATATTCTGGGCGATAGCCCGCGGGGTTGTTGCACCGGCAAAACGCCAGAGGAAGTCCCTTGGTCTAACGGCGGAGCCTTTAGAGGAGATCTGATGATCCTGGACACGGTCGGAATCCAGAAATTTCTTCCGCATCGCTATCCATTTCTAATGGTGGATGGGATTCTGGAGCTGGAGCCACGCAAGCGAATTGTGGGCGTAAAAAACGTAACGATCACCGAACCACATTTCCAGGGACACTTTCCGGGCAAGCCGATTATGCCTGGAGTTTTAATTCTGGAGGCGATGGCCCAGACCGGTGGCCTTCTACTGCTTCAGGAAATTCCCGATCGCGACAAAAAGCTGCTGTACTTTGTGGCTGTGGATGACGCGCGCTTCCGGCGCCCGGTACTCCCGGGCGAGCAGTTGTTGCTTGAGGTGACGCTTAAGTCCTGGCGGGGTGATTTCTGCAAATTAGTCGGAAAGGCGACTGTCCAAGGTCAGCTAGCCGCGGAGGCAACGCTGATGTGCAAAATGGCGGACCGCGATCCGCCTCCGCAGGCGGACGCAAATTCTCGATGAAGACTATCGAAGATGAATGAGATTCATCCGTACGCGCTTGTATCGTCGAAAGTCCGACTAGGTGACGGCGTGCGCATCGGCGCTTTTGCCGTAGTCGGCGATGATGTTGAGTTGGGTGAGGGTTGCATCCTGCATGCGCACGCTGTGATACAAGGTCCGGCACGATTTGGGCGCCAAAATAGTTTCCATCCATTTTGTTCGATTGGTGGTGACCCGCAAGATCTGAAGTTTGCCGGTGAGCGGACCGAGTTGGTTACCGGCGATGCAAACACGTTCCGCGAGTACGTCAGTGTGAGCCGCGGCACAAAACATGGCGGGAGCGTCACGCGCATCGGCAGCCGGAACTTGTTCATGGCTTCTGCGCACGTGGCGCATGATTGCATCGTGGGCGACCACACGATATTCGGCAATGCCGCGACGCTCGCGGGGCACGTTCTCGTCGAAGATTACGCGACCATCAACGCTTTCTCCGCCGTACATCAATTCTGCCGAGTTGGCCGCCATGCGTACATCGCCGGTTTCACAGTGGTCACGCAGGACGTGGCGCCATTCTCCCGCGTGGTCTCAGAACGCGGAACGCGGTGCTACGGAGTTAACACCATAGGTCTCGAGCGCCGTGGCTTTGATGCCGAGCGCATTCGCACCATCGAGCACGCCTATCGTCTGCTCTTGCGTTCCAAACTCAATACTACTCAGGCCATCGAGCGAATGCGCGCCTCTGTTAATGGCTCTGCCGACATCCAGGAATTGATCGCGTTTATTGAAAGTGCCGAAAGAGGACTGACCAAGTAGACGGCTCGATATGCCTGTACCCCTGGAACTCGCGCAGGATCGCTCAGGCTGGGGAATGATTGCCGGCAACGGCCAGTTTCCTTTTCTGGTTCTCGAAGGTGCGCGCAGCCAGGGCATTGAGATGACGGTCATCGCTCTGCGTGAAGAAGCGTCGCCTGAGCTTGAGCGCGTAGCCCAACGGCTTCATTGGGTGAGCCTCGGCGAACTCAGTAGGGCGCTCGAGTTGTTGCATCGCGAGGGCGTCAAGCGAGCGGTGATGGCCGGCCAGGTAAAGCACAGCAAAATCTTCAGCTCAATCCAGCCGGATTGGAAATTGGCAAAATTACTGTTTTCGTTGCCGCGCAAAAATACCGATTCGCTGATCGGTGCCGTCGCCAAGGTGCTGGAATCGGAGGGCATTCAACTGGTGGACTCCACCGCTTTTTTGCAACCGTTGGTTCCGGAGCCGGGCATTTTGACAAAACGTGCCCCCGATCCACGTGAAGCTGCGGACATTGCCTACGGCCTCGGCGTCGCCAGGCAGCTCGCGGCGCTTGATGTGGGGCAAACGGTAGCCATATCAGATCGGGCATGCGTCGCCGTCGAAGCCATGGAAGGCACAGATGAGACGATCGAGCGTGCCGCGCGCCTGGTTGCCGGGAAGCCACTTGTCATCGTGAAGGTGAGCAAGCCCAGCCAGGACATGCGCTTTGATGTACCCGTGGTTGGACTTGCAACCGTCCAAGTGATGATGCGATCGAATGTAACCGCACTGGCGATTGATGCGCGGCGAACTCTATTATTTGACCGAAGCCGTCTAATCGAGTTGGCGGACGGCGCTAACATTGTCATGCAGGCCGTCGAGCCCGAAGCGGGCGGCAATGCGAATGCACCCACTTCCATCGCAATTAAATAGAGAAGAGCGATTTGTCAGAGCATATCCTTAATGGAAAGAAAATCCGTGTCGCCGTGGTCGGTGTCGGCGATTTTGGACGAAACCATGTTCGGGTTTTCAGGGAACTGGATAATGTGGAATTAGTGTGTGTCGTTGATGCCAACGCCGAGCGTGCCTCGCAAGTAGCGACGGAGTTTTCTACAGCCGTCAATCCCACGTACCAATCTCTCGCCGACCGCGTCGATGCCGTCAGTCTCGCTGTTCCCACGGTTGATCATGCTCGCATCGGCTGTGCTTTACTGGAGCAGGGAATTGATGTTCTTGTCGAAAAGCCCATTGCCGGTTCACTCGCTGAAGCGGATGCGCTGATCGTCACAGCGCTAAAACACGGTCGCATTTTGCAGGTTGGCCACCTCGAGCGTTTCAATCCAGCAGTGCTTGCGGTTGAGGCAATTGTCAATCACCCGCTTTTTTTTGAAGTGCACCGGTTGGGAGTCTTCACGCCTCGCAGTCTCGACATCGATGTCGTCTACGACGTCATGATCCATGACCTAGACATTTTGCTAGCCCTGGTTGATTCCCCCATTGAAGAGGTAAAAGCAGTTGGTATCCCTGTGCTGACCGACAAGGTCGACATAGCGCACGCGCGCATCGCATTCGGTTCCGGTGCCATTGCTAATGTGACCGCCAGCCGCGTCTCGACCGAACGAGTTCGAAAGATGCGCTTTTTCCAGCAGCACGAATACATTTCCCTCGACTACACGCGCCGTGATGCCTTGCGCGTCCGAGTGGTTGGGTCGCCTCAGCCGGGGTCCCCAGGGCAGCAGGCGCAGGCGCCTCAGCTTGCGTTTGCATTTGAGAAGCTCCCGGCAGTGCCTGAAGAGCCGTTACGTGGCGAGTTGCGCCATTTCATCGAGGCTGTTCAAACCCGTCGTGCCCCCCGCGTCGATGGCGCTGCAGGGCGCCGCGCACTCGAGCTCGCAGATCGCGTTACGGCAGGCATCCTGGACCATGCCCGGCGCGTCCAATTGGGTGCCTTGGTCACTCCCCAGGCCAGCTTATGATCCCCCGGACCCTGGTTCCGCCAAGTGCCCGCATCGCCGACGACCAAGCATCGAGCAAGACTTCGCGGCGCACCGCATCCCCTCTCGACGAACGCACGCTCGTCCCCGCTGACCTTCCCGTGGTCGCTTTGGATGGCCGCAGTACCATTCCCGCGTATCTTCCACTCGATTCCATTTCCAAGCGCGTAGTCGTTCCACGCGATATGCCCGGCACAGCGCTAGACGTTTCGAGCAATATTCCCGCCCACGTTCCTCTGACCATCCTCGATTCGCGCGTTGCTGTTCCCCGAGGCGTCTCTGCCAGCGGTATCGAGCCAAAGGGTCCGGTGTCGGCAAATGCGCTGCCCGAGGTTGTGGATGCTGACCTGTTCACCACCGGCGAAGTGAACCTGCTGGTAAAACCGCCCCAAGTGGACACCCCGAAATGGCAGGCAATTTCGCGTATTTCCTCCATCGTATTCCACTCGGCATTCGTCTTATTCATCCTTATCCAACCGAAACTCTTTCCCTATCGGCCGCCGACTCAGGCGGAGATGGAGATGGCCCGGCGGCAGCTTCCCTTCGTCACGTACATCCCGCTCGGGCCCGGACCTAAAGAAGTGCCTAAGGTGGCGAACCCACCGAACGAGCTGTCGAGCCCGAAAATGCGAATTGACCCGCGCATCCTTCGCAAGGTTGCGCCACCGACCGTCGAACCTCAGCCTCTGCCCGGCAAACCGGAGCCCGAGCGGGTTGTCCGCGAGTTGCCAGAGGCGCCCAAGGCGCAAATTACGCCGCCCTCTAGCGCGGCGACTCCTCCGCTAGCGGCGCAACCCAAGGCTGATGCCTCACAACCGTCGTCAAGGCTTGAGCGGCCGGACGCGCCGAAAAAATCCGGCAGCCTCGTTCTCCCGGACTTGTCACCCGGCAAAGCTCTGCATGAATCTTTGCAGCAAGCGATGAAAGGGCATTCCTCACCCTCGATCGGTGGCAGCAGCCCACTACCCCAGAATCCGAGTGAGGGCGGAGGAGGAACTCCAAGCGGTGGCGGAGGACCAGGTACGGCAGGAGCGGCAATTGAGATGTTGACGCCGGATGAAGGCGTTGACTTTAACAACTATCTGGCGCGCGTCTATGCCAGCGTAAAGCGCAATTGGTTCGCGGTAATGCCGGAGTCGGTACGCCTCGGCGATCGCGGCCGGGTAACCCTCCAATTTAAAATTATGCGCAATGGTACGGTCCCGTCGACCGAACCGTTTTTGGTGGCAACGTCCGGCAAAGAGCCGCTCGACCGCGCCGCACTTTCCTCGATTCACGCGTCGAACCCCTTTGAGGTGCTGCCGTCTGCTTTCAGCGGGCCCTACATTGAGCTGCGCTTTACCTACCTCTATAATCTCCCGCTTAGCGCCGCACAGTGAACATCGATCGCCAACAAGTTCTGGGTACGTTCCTTCTCGCTCTGTTCGTGTTGATTTTTCTCCTCGCGCGCCCGCGCCACTCTCTTTTCCCATGACCGCGACGCCAAACACGCCGATGGTAGTGATTGTTGGTCCGACGGCATCCGGCAAATCAGCATTGGCTATGTACATTGCCGAACTCTTTGGCGGTGAGGTTCTGGCGTGTGATTCAACCCAGCTCTATCGCCTTTTCAATATTGGTACCGCTAAACCTACGGAAGCCGAACGCCGACGCGTGCCGCATCATTTGATTGACTTGTATGACCCCGAACAACTCTCGACCGCAGGCGAGTATCGTCGCCAAGCGATCGGTGCGCTCGAGGATCTTCGTCGCCGCGCGAGCCTGCCGATCCTTACAGTCGGCACCGGGCTATACCTGCGCGCCCTGTTGGAAGGCCTGGCCGAGGCTCCGCTGCGCTCTGAAGTATTACGCGCGCGCTTGTCCACGCAATCTGCAAGGAATGCACCAGATTACCTTCACCGTATGCTCATGCGCATGGATAGCGAGACCGCCGCTCGCATCGCGCCGCGCGATCATCAGAAGCTCATCCGCGCCATCGAAGTTTGCATGCTTACGGGGAAGCGAATCTCCGATGTGCATCGTTCCGGCCGTACGCCACTTGAGGGTTTTCGCCCCATAAAGATCGGTCTCGCGCCACCGCGTGCGGAGCTCAAGACGCGCATCGCCAGCCGTATAACCGCGATGCTCGATCGTGGCTGGCTTGAGGAAGTTCGGCAGCTTGTGGCCAGCGGTGTTCCCGGGCATTGCAAGCCCTTTGACTTCATCGGCTATCGCGAGCTTCGCGTACACCTTAGTGGTTCGATGGGTTTAGAAGATGCGGTTGCCGACATTGAGCAGGCCACGCATCGTTACGCCAAGCGCCAGCTCACCTGGTTTCGCAAGGTGCCCGACGTTTGCTGGTTCAAGGGCTTCGGCGACAGCGCCGCGATCCAAGCCTTGGTATCGGCGAACCTAAAAGCCGAGCTGCCCAATCCGCCAGCTCGCGCCACCGTCACAAAGGACGTATAATGTAAGATAAGAGGCAGATCTCACTTGCTTTGCTACCCGCCATCTGATCGATTGCTCGCCCGATGAGAAGCTTGCGCGATACGTCTGTTGCCGAACGTGTTCTGTTGGTTGGGGTTGGCTGGAAGCGCGCACCTCGCATTCCTGGTGTGCCCGCAGGCGAACCCGGACGGGAATCGCTCGCTGAACTTGAGGAGTTGGCCCGCAGCGCAGGAGCGGAAATTGCTGGCAGCGTTTTCCAGATGCGCGACGCCCCCGACCCCGCCACCCTGGTCGGGCGCGGCAAGCTCGAAGAAGTAAGAATCGAAGCACAGATGCGTCACGCGCCGCTCATCATCTTCGATCGCAATCTTTCGCCGGTACAGCAGCGCAACATCGAACAGGTCACTGAATGCCGCGTGATTGACCGCACCCAGCTGATTCTCGATATCTTTGCACGCCACGCCCGCAGCCGCGAGGGTCAGCTGCAGATCGAGCTGGCGCAGTTGAATTATATGGCTCCGCGCATTACTGGGCGCGGCACGGAAATGTCGCGGCTCGGCGGGCGGAGCGGAGGCTCGAGCAGTGCCGGTGGCCGCATCGGTGTGCGAGGCCCGGGCGAGCAGAAACTCGAAACCGATCGGCGGCGTATTCGCGACCGCGTCGGCAAGATTCAGAAGGGCATCGAAGCCATCCGCAAACAGCGGTTCTTGCGCCGTCAATCGCGCCAGGCCGTACCGCTCGGTACCGTAGCGCTCGTTGGTTACACCAATGCAGGGAAATCAACTTTGTTCAACGCGCTCAGTCGCGCGGACGTTCTCGTCTCTCCCAAAATGTTTGCCACGCTCGATCCTACAGTACGCGCTATTCGCCTGCCGTCGAATCGCCGGGTTCTGCTCTCCGATACCGTCGGATTCATACGTGATTTGCCCAAACCTTTGCTCACGGCGTTTCGCGCCACCCTCGAGGAAGTCCAGGAAGCGGCGCTTATCCTCAATGTCAGTGACGTTTCTAATCCACAGCAAACCGAGCTCGATGCTGAAGTCGAGAAAATTTTGAAGGACCTCGGCGTCGAGGCGACACCGCGCTTGCGGGTATTAAATAAAATAGATCGTCTGTCCCAGGAACAGCTTGCGGCTTTTGCCGCGCCCAAGAAAGCGCACCGCGATCCTTCTATGGATTCTGCTCAATACAGAAAGGATGCCGTTTTCGTTTCAGCGCTTACTGGCGCGGGGCTGGACGAACTTCTGGTGCGACTTGACCAGGCGATGCCCCTCGATCCCGTTGAACGGCTGTCTTTTTCAGTGCCATTGTCCGATGGACGTACGCTCGCTCTGGTTCACGCCCTTGGGCGGGTCTTGCATTCCGAGGTGCAGGATTCGCATATGAATTTCGAGGCCGAAATTCCACTTTCGGTCGCGCGTAATTTGAAACTTAAGCCTTAGGATTTGCTTACCGCCAAGGAACTATTTTGCCGGGTGATTCGTACTTAGTTCAGGTTCGCTAGGAGGGTATCGGTGTTCACTCTTCTTCTTTGGTGCATTCTATTCGTCTTGTGCTGGCCGCTTGCTCTGTTGGCACTCGTGCTGTATCCGGTTATTTGGCTGCTGGTGTTGCCCTTCCGATTGGTGGGGATCGTGGTCACGGGTGTCCTGGAATTCTTTCGCTCACTTATTTTGCTTCCCGCCCGAGTTTTGCGTGGTCCGCGTAGTATCTGATACCCTGAAAGATCATAACTAGCAAGCATTTCCAAGACGACAAACACCCCTAGGGGTGATACACGGAATGCTGCATCCTTGTGCAAATCTGGGATTCTGCGCCTAGCCCCTGCTCTTGAACCAAGCGCTCAACATGAATGGAACATTACACTCCAAGTCTAGTGTCTACAATCGATTAGGACAGTTTTGGCGTACTTCGGGGAAAAACCCTGACCCCCATCCGCGACAGTTGCGCTAGGGCCACCGGCGTTTTCCACAAAAATATCCACAGGATTAATGATCCGATTTGCGGTCCGGAGATGACTCTTAAGAAACGGTTTAGGGCTGTCCACGGGGATGAGCCGGTTTGGCTTGGTGTGCGGCGTTGACTGAGATACGGCCGGGGGCTATAGTGTGGACACCTTGCACGGGCCCGAAGCGGCGGGGTGGCTGGCCAACTTCATACTCTATGAACCTTCCGAACAGTCTGACGGTTCTAAGAATTTTTTTTGTACCCTTGCTGATTGCTGTTTTGCTTACACGCTCTCCCAACCTCGAATTTTTTGGAGTGCCGGTCCATTTTGAAGTGTGGGGCGTTATGATTCTCCTCGCCGCCGCAGCAACCGACTGGGCCGATGGGTACTTCGCGCGCCGCCGTCTGCAAGTCACCACCCTTGGCATTCTGCTTGATCCCATCGCCGACAAATTGCTGATTTCGGCAGCATTCATTTCGCTGGTGGATATGCGTCTGGTCCCGGCATGGATGGTAGTTATCATCATCGGCCGCGAATTCACAGTGCTCGGTTTGCGGAATATCGCTTCCGCCGAGGGATTCACAATACGAGCCTCCGCGTTGGGCAAGACCAAAATGGTTTTGCAAGTCCTTGCCGTCGCCGCGGTCATTTTAGGTGCGCGCCATGCACCCTTCAAATTGATCGGTGCCCTTTTGCTGTGGCTGGTCGTAGTCAGCGCCGTTGCTTCTGCGATTCAGTATTTTCTTCGCTTTTGGAGTCACGTGGATGACCGTGTGAAGCAGCGACGCCGATTGGGGGTGCTCGAGCGCCGAAAAAAGACTCAGGATGTCGCCGCTTCCTAAAGAGGTGCGGCTTCCCAGAGACCTCCAGCAAACCCTCTTGAAGCTGGCCCGCAACGCCATTGTTGAAGCTGTATGCCACAAACATCTTCCTGTTCCTGGAATTGACCCGCATACCGGAATTCTCGCGCAACCCGCCGGAGTATTTGTTACGTTACGCCGCGCCGGCCACCTTCGGGGATGCATTGGGAATATCGAATCGATCGAACCACTCGCTGGTTCGGTGGCCACGTGTGCTGTAAGCGCCGCACTTTACGATCTGCGCTTCATGCCGGTTGCTCCGGAAGAAGTGGAGCATCTCGAAATTGAAATTTCGGTGCTCTCACCGCCCTTGCCGGTCCAACCAGAGGCCATTGACGTGGGCCGTCACGGACTCATCGTTAAGCAACACGATATTTGTTCTGTTCTGCTGCCCCAAGTCGCCTCCGAGCGAGCATGGACGCGAGAACGCTTTCTCGAGGAAATTTGCCGCAAGGCAGGTCTGCCTGCGGAAGCTTGGAAAAATCCTGATACGCAGTTATTCGCGTTTGAAAGTGAACTATTTCGCGAAGCTGATTTCCAAGGGTATCCCCCGAAACTTCAGGGTTAGCCAGAAGACGCTACATTAGAAGTTGAATGCGAAGCCCAAAACGACCTTAACGTTATTCTGGGTGGTATTGAACAACCGCGAGTGAAGCCAATCGCCCTCAGCGCGGACGGAAAGCCGCGGGGTCAATCGATAGTCGTAGCCTCCGCCGCCTTGAATCGCGAGTCCCCCGGTGTTCTTGAAAGCTGTCTGCGGGAAAACGTTTGCGCGACCAAAGGTTGCGTGTCCCCAGGGTTCCCAGCGACGTCCGCTGCGGCGAGCAACGCGCAAGCCGCCGCCGTAAAAGGTAAATTTCGCGCCCACGTTGTTATAGCTGCTAAATCCGTTCGTGAGGTTACCTTCGACACCGACGTATGGATTGAAAAAATAGGTTACCGTAGTGTCGAGCCCGCTGTAGTTTATATTGGCGTTGGCGATGTACTGGAAGTGCACGAAGCTGTAGCCCAGGCCCACCTGCCAGGGATAGACCTCGAACTCCCCGGACGCCGCATAGGGGGGTGCAGGACGCGGCGCAGGATGTGCAGGGTAGGCGACGGGATGATGAGCCGCTGCCGGTGTTGCGGGTGACAAGCTCACACGATCTGCCGCCGCGGCGACAGCAGGATTGCCCGGCATATCCTGGGCTGAGGCCACAGCAATCATGAACATGAGTGCGCCGAGCACTGCCAAACTCTTGTACATCGAATTACCCTCCTCACGAACCAAGACCCATGCGACAGCCGCACTTCCTTTTGTAGCGAACAATTGACCCGTTGTCTAGGTAAAAGGCACAGTCGTTTCATCTAAGCCAACCAAAGACCAAGCGGCGCTGGCTAAGCAGCGGCCCCGCAGCACTTCTTGTGTTTCTTTCCGGAGCCGCATGGACAAGGGTCATTGCGTCCAATTTTAGCTCCGGCCCGAATCGGCTTAGGCGGCTCAGCCTGCGCCGGTCCCGTTTGGTACTGAAGATTCTGCTGCTGCCGGCGCTGTCGGCGTTCGAGTTCGCGCGCGGCGGCCAGCCGGGGTGCCGTCGAAGTTGTCGAACTCGGCAGAGTTCCTTCGGTTCCGCCGCCAGGCTGCCCGGGCTGCTCGCCTTCGGCGCGTTGGATGTGAAACAGATAGCGCACCGTCTCGTTGTCGATGCGCTTCATCATTTCCTCAAACAGTGTGAAAGCCTCTTTTTTGAACTCGACGAGCGGGTCCTTTTGCCCATACCCGCGTAATCCAATTCCCTCTTTCAGGTGATCGAGTGTGAGCAGATGGTCCTTCCACTGATTGTCCACCACATCCAGAATGATGCGTCGCTCGAGCCAGCGTAATACCGGCGCGGTCAATGTCGCTTCTTTTTCTTCGTACCGTTTCTTGACGGCCTCATCGAGGCTCGCCGCCAGAGCGTCATGATTCAGAGTTTTCGGATCTATCCCGGCGGACTTCAGATCGATCCCAAACTGGTTGTGAACTTCAGCCATGAATTGCGTGACGTTCCACTGGTCCGGATGCTGTTCGCGTGGGCAGCACGTGTCCACCAGTTCCTGCGCGACTTCTTCGGCCACGCTCTCGACGTACTCTTTTTGATCTTTGCCTTCGAGCGCGGAACGCCGGATGGAGTAAATCGTCTCCCGCTGCTTGTTCATTACGTCGTCGTACTCCAGCAGATGTTTGCGGGCTTCGAAGTTCTGCGCTTCCACGGCCTTCTGCGAATTTTCAATCCGACTGGAAATCAGCTTGGACTCAATCGGCACGCCCTCGGTCATTCCCAGGCGGTACATCAGCGCTTTAACGCGCTCACCGCCAAAGATGCGCATCAGGTCGTCTTCGAGTGATAGGAAAAAGCGCGAGGATCCAGGGTCGCCCTGCCGGCCCGCGCGCCCGCGGAGCTGGTTATCAATGCGCCGCGCCTCGTGACGTTCGGTGCCTAGAATATGCAGGCCGCCAAGCGCCACGACTTCGTCGTGTTCGGCTTTACATTGTTCCGCAAACTGATCGTAGATTGGCTTCCACTGCTCAGCCGGCACCTGAAAGATTTTGCCTTCGTGTTGGAAAAGAACCATTGGCGTCGCAGGTTTGGCTTCCGAGCCGCCCGCCGTCCCATTAGTGCCGACGGCGCCGATCACCGCTGGCGCCGCCGCATAAGGCATCGCTAACTTGTTTTTCAAGCAATACTCTCGAGCCATCGCTTCGGGATTGCCGCCCAGAAGAATGTCCGTGCCGCGCCCGGCCATGTTCGTTGAGACGGTTACTGCCCCCTTGCGTCCTGCCTGCGCGATTACCTTGGCCTCGCGCTCATGCTGCTTGGCGTTCAATACCTGGTGCGGGATTCCTCCCGTCTTCAGCAACTCCGCAATGCTTTCGGATTTCTCGATGGAGATGCTGCCAATGAGCACCGGCTGGCCGCGCTCATGCAATTGCTTCACCCCGTTGGCGAAGCTGCCATCCTCCTGCAGAATCCCGTTCACGACGGCATGAAACTTTTCCGGCTCGGTGCGATATACCACATCGGGAAACTCTTTTCGAATCAGTGTACGATTCGTCGGAATCACCACAACATCCAGCCGATAAATTTTTCCGAATTCTGCGGCTTCTGTTTCGGCCGTACCGGTCATTCCGGAAAGTTTTTTGTACATTCGAAAATAATTCTGAAAGGTAATCGTCGCAAGCGTCTGATTTTCGCGCTCGATCTTGACGCCCTCTTTGGCCTCGATGGCCTGATGCAAGCCGTCAGACCAGCGACGCCCGGGCATCTGCCGCCCGGTAAACTCGTCGACGATAATCACCTCGCCGTCTTTTACAACGTAATCGACGTCGCGTTTATAGAGGGTGTGGGCGCGCAGCGCTTGATACACGTGATGGATCGTTTCCATGTGGGCCGGGTCGTAAAGATTTCCCAGCCCCAGTAAGCGTTCGCACTTGCTCACACCCTCTTCAGTCGGAGTCACGGTGCGATGCTTCTCATCAATCGTGTAGTCAATTTCTTGAATCAGTTTCGGAATAATCTTGTCGATGCGGTAGTACTTATCGGTGGATTCTTCAGCTGGTCCCGAAATAATCAGGGGAGTCCGCGCCTCATCGATCAAAATTGAGTCCACTTCGTCCACAATCGCGAACTGGTGTCCGCGCTGCACACAATCCGCCAGATCGAATTTCATGTTGTCGCGCAAATAATCGAAGCCATATTCATTATTCGTGCCGTAGGTAATGTCGGCGTTGTACGCAGCGCGGCGTTCGGCATCGTCGAGATCATGGACAATCACGCCCACCGAAAACCCCAGCGCGCGATAAAGCGGACTCATCCATTCTGCGTCGCGGCGTGCTAGATAATCGTTTACCGTTACGATGTGTACGCCCTGCCCGGCTAAAGCATTGAGAACGGCGGGAAGCGTGGCCACGAGCGTCTTGCCTTCCCCCGTTTTCATTTCCGCAATTTTGCCTTGATGCAGCACGATGGCCCCAATCAATTGCACATCGAAATGCCGCATGTTCAAATGCCGGCGGCCGGCCTCTCGCACCAGGGCAAACGCCGGCACGAGCGCAGGCTCCAGCGCCTCGGCCAGCCTTTGTTTGTAAGCGGGATCATCGCGCTCAACGCCCTCAAGCCGCTCCGTGACCTGCGCCTTCAGTGCCGCGGTCCGCTCCTTGACCTGCTCATCGTTCAAAACTTTCATTTCCGGCTCGAGCCGATTGATGGCGTCGACCAGCGGCATGATCTGCTTGATATCACGCTCGTGCTTGGTGCCGATAAAGCGCGCAACTACTCTGTCGAGTACCTGATCTACCCGCATGGGTCCTTTGAAGTCCGACGCACTACATGAATAGGATGCAACGTATATTCTATCCGGTGTGCGCATGCGGTGCAAAGGAACGCGCATCCGACGGCAGCCCCACGCGATGATCACAACCTAGACGCGGTGAACGTTGAGATTTCGAATTCAGTGCGAGGACAGACTGAGGACCTGTGATTCCGATGCTGGTGAGGTTGGCGCGGAAACCACGCCGGGTCGGCTAAGAAAGTGCCGAAGCTTGCTGCGCTCGTCGAGTTTCATATCTACAATTTCAAAAGCCATATCCTGCGCGCGATAATCCCGCATCACGGCCGTGGCGCGTACCCCACGCAGGTTACCCTGCAAGCGCAGCATCACCTGTGTACCAGGCTGCAGGTGCCTTTCGGTCGTGGCCACCCCGCCGGAAAGGCTAAAACTCTTGATTTCAAAATGACAGTTGTCTTTTAGGTTGGTGGTAACTGCTGGCAGCGCCCTTGCCAGCCGGATACGCGGGTAACGCCGCTGTCTTACCCACCGGCTGGCTGGCTCACAACCGAGCGGCGCAACCGCCAGCTCTTGAGGGTCAATTCCGCTTTGCGGCAAGAATTTCTCGCTCCATTCCGGGTCGATTTGTTGCAAAGCTTGTAGGGCCGCAATCCGCAATTCCTGCGGCTCGATCCAGTGCCACATCTGCCGGGCTTCCACGATGCGCCGCAGCACGCTTACCGATTCCGGGCACGCCAAACGGCCCAGCGCTTCTACGGCTTTTACGCGCAGAAAAGCGCTGCCGGAGACCGGCAACTCCCCGTCAGCGATACACAGCAGCCGACCCAAAACCTGCCGATCGCCGCTCATTCCGATCTCGTCAACAGCCAGCGAAAGCACCGCGGGATCAAGCAAATCGAATACCGAAAGGATCAGTTGGCCGCGCTCCGGGGCACCGCTGCCTGCGATTTGCCGGATCATGCGTTCCTGTGCAGTTCTGGAAAAGTCCCCCATCCTTCCCGGAAGGAATTCAGGCACGGCCATCGGTTGCAGACGGCTCATCAATCCGACCGCTTCCACTGCATCAGGAACTGATCCCGCTCGAAGCGACCCGCGCAAGTGCGAAAGCCCTTCGTCGCCCAGCTCGCCCGCTAATGACGCGATATGGTCGCAATCTTCTCGCAGGCTGCACCGGCTGAATTTTAATGCCAGCTGCTCCATGGCGGCGTGCGGCAGCAGCCGAAGCACACCCGAGAGGCCTACCGCGGTCTTTTTCGCCCGCAAAGCCTCGTCAATAAATTCCGGAACGCGCTCTTCAACGCCCATCTTGGGTCGAAGATTTTTGCCGATCGCCGGCCGCTGAGCCTCCACCCCGTCAAGCGAATCAAGCGCTTGCTGGATCGCCGGAAAGCAGCGCTGCGAGGCAGCCTCCTGGCTCAGGCGCACGAATGCCGCACCTACCAGGACTTGGAGGTCGGCCTCGCGCTCCAGGCTTAATTGCAATCCAACGTGACGTATCGCATCGCTCAGCAGCGCACCTTGATTGCCTCGATAAAGCTCCGCTAGTTCGGCCAAACCCTGAGCGGTATTACGACGCGCATCAGGTTCGGCACTGTTCGCGCACGCAGCATAATTCTGCAGGATAGCGCAGGCCTCGGCCACTTCGCCTCGCTCAATTAATTCGCTTACGTATTGCCGCACGTTTCTCGGTGGAATGCACCATGCCTCTGGCGAGTTCAGCACCGAACGCTTGCCACTTTCCGGAACGGCGGCCCAGAATTGCCGGTCGAGCAGGTCCGCGTGAGTCTCTACGACCAGTCCGGCCTCGGCCATTTTGTTTTCGTGCGCACCCAGAATGTTTCGCAGGTTATCGATCTCCTGATTCATGCGATCGAGCATTTGCCGAACCGCATTCACCTGCACTTCGCCGCGCTCATAGCGCTCCAGCGCAAACCGGATGGCCAGATGCTCGGCAAGACGTACGAGTACGGCTTCATTTGGTTTGTCGGAAGGTGTCTGCGCAGCAAGTTTCGTCAGTGCCTGATGGATGGTTTCCTTTGCGGTTCCGGGAAGTTGCGAAAGCTGCGTCTGGAACGAGTCCGGAGAGGAACCACGCACAGTGTCGCTGGCCTGCCCAAGGCTTGCGAGCAACTTAAAAATGCCCATTAACTCTTCTTCGGCAGGAACTCCGCCGCGCGAGTCAGAAGAGGAAATAGACGCTGACTCTTGCGCCGCGTTTCCAGTCGGGGCGCCAGAACTATTCCCAGCCAATTCATTCGAAGGCGCGTCATTCGAGGACGATGAGTTCACAGATCCAGCCTGAATCCCTGCTCCCGGACCTGCACCCCGCCCCGCCCCTGCTGTGCCGTTGGCTTTGTTTCCTTGCGCCGCAGCAATCAATTGCAGAAGTTTTTGCGGATCGTTCAGCCACTCTTTGAATTCACTGGCGTCAGCCCCCAACGATTTTGCGGTGAGCTGCGCCGCGACTTGAGCGTCGCGGAAACTGGCATCTGTCGCCACAAAGCAAATTTCGTTGATGCGTATTCCGGTTGAGTGACTCAGGGCTGCCTTCAAGTGCTGGGCCAGCTCCGCCGGCTTTGCTTTCCCGGCCGGGAAGGCGCGTGTGAAGCTCTCCAGCTCCTCCTGCGAAACGCACGGGAGAAAATGAACGCTGGCGAGTCCCGCAGCCGAAAGCAACTGAGCAAATTGGCGCTCGGCCGGATGACCCTCAAGAGGCACGCCATCGAGCAGAAGCTGTGCGCCAGTCGCACCCAACAGCAACCCAGCCTCGCTGCCTTGCGGGATGGCAGCGACGAGTTCTTTCCACGCGATTCCAAGCTGTTCTGCAGTACGGGTGTGGTCAAAACCATACAGGCGGGCAAACTTCAATAGAATGTTCAGGCTGTGAACAAAGGCGCGAGCGGAGGTGGCTCTAGGGTCGATCCTCATCTGGAGAAGGTGGATCTAGAACTTCCTTCTCAAGTACGGTAGTACTGGAACTCGCTCCCGACAATAGTACGATAGTTTTACTGTATTCATAGCGACAGTAGGGGGCTCGAGAAGTGCCACCGAGGTTGCGAACGGGACGAGCGCTCCTACCGCTAGTCGCTGCCAGCTCACCACCGGAAACATCTAAGCTTATTATTTACTATGGTTTGGAGACCAGGCTCCGTCCGCGACGACGGCTGCGATTCAGAGGCGAGGCAACAATCGGGAGTCCGCCAAGACCCAGGATGGAGCGCCGGAGTTTCGAGCGTTCTTCGAGGTCAATTTCGGCAAATTCAAAGGCCAGAGCTTGCGGGCGCGAAGCGCGAACAATAGCCTTTGCGCGTATGGGGCGCAGGCCATTGCTGATCTTGAGGCTCAGCAGCGTTCCGGGAGCTAGGTGCCGGTCGCTCGTGGCCAGCCCGCCGCCCATGTTTAGCTCCAGAATATCCATACGAAAATTTTCGCGCAGATTCGTTGTCGTGGCCACCAGAGGACGCGATAACTTTAGCCGCTCGTAGCGACGCTGGCGAATGCAAGGCGCGTTAGGATCAGGACCTATCGGTTCCAGCAGCAAATCCCCGCGCTGCAGACTGCTATTCGAGATGCGCTCGGAAAATCCGTTTGGATCGATTTGCGCCAAGGCCTGCGCCGCCGCAATGCGCAACTCGTTAGGATAGGCCCATCGCCAGGATTGCCGCGCATCCAAGATTTGCTGCAGCAACCCAGTGGCAGCCTGTGCGCGCAGCCGTCCGAGAGCCTCGATGGCCTTCAGGCGCAGATACCATTCGTGCTGCTCCTTTGGCTCGGTCTGCGCTAGAATCATCAGCTTCTCGACACTGTTCATGTCGCCGCTCACCCCAATTTCATCGAGCGCCAGTGGGCGGATTAGCGGGTCCAGGAAATCAAACATCATCAACAAGAGACCGCCCCGCGCGGGTGAGCCACCCGCCGAAATCTGCCGCACGACGCGGTCGTGCGAGATTCGTTGCCACTCCGCCAGACGCGCCGGCAAGAATTCTTCGAGGGAAGATGGATGAAGGCAGCTTAGTAAGCCTACCATCTCAGCCGCTTCCAAAGCGGGCGCGGACCGCAGCCCATCAATAAGGCAGTTCAGTGCTTCGGATCCTAATTCTTGGGCAATTCGAATCATTACTTCGCAATCCTCGCGGAAACTGCAGCTCGTGAAACGCGCGACTAGATTGCGTATCGCCACTCCGGGCATATGCTGAAGCAAATCGGTCAAGCCGTCAGGAATTTGGCCGACCCGCAGCGCTTCTTCCAGGAATTCCGGGATGCGTTCCTCGACTCCGATGCGCGGCCGCAGGCTTTGTGTTGAGCCAGGCCTCTGGGCCTCCACAGCTCCGAGCGAAGCAAGCGCCTGCTGCATGGCGGGATAGCACCGGCGCGCCGCGGCCTCCTGACTAAGTCGGACGTACGCCGCACCAATCAACGTTTGCAAATCGGGGTCTCGTTCGGCCGCCAGCTGGGTGCCAACCTGCCGTAGAGCATGGATTAGCACGCTGCCATCGCCGACCGCATACAGGTCCGCCAGATCCGAGAGACCAATCGCTGTGGCGCGCCGCGCGTTTTGTTCGGAATTCGAAATACAGTTGGCGTAGCTGACCAGAATTTCATTGGCCGATTTGAGTTCGCTTCGTCGTATTAGATCGTCGAGGAAGAGCCGCGCATTACGCGGAGGGACGCACCATGCCTCGTCGGAGATTAGAACCTTCTTCTTCTCTTCTTCCGGCACTTGTTGCCAGAATTGTTGATCCAAAAGTTCGGTGAAGGTCTGGACCTCAAGGCCGGCGTTAGCCATTATTTCTTCATGAGAGGAGAGGATCTTTCGCAGGCTGTCCAGTTCCGTATTCATCCGCTCCATGAGCTGGTGGACTGAATTAACTTTGACTTCACCGCGCTCGTAACTGTCGAGCGCAAAGCGAATGGCCACATGCTCGGCTAATTTCAAAAGCATTGGGGTGTCGGGTCGGTCGGTGGGCGCTTGAGCGGCAAGACCCGCCAGGGCTTGCTGCAGTGTAAATTGTGTGCGCACCGGCATGGTGGATAGCCGAGACTGAAATGTTGCCGGATCGATGCGCGCTTCGGGGTCTTTGCGTGAGTTTCCGAGCTGAGCGAAAAGGCTTAGAAGGGAACGAATCTCACGTTCCTCCACGGCAAAGCCCCCGCTCATCTGGGGCACTCCGCTCACCCCTCCGAGCCCGAGGCTCGTGGGAGGCAAGGTGGCCACAGCAGGACCGCCAACATCATTGCGAAGTAATGCCGTAGCACTGGCCCACCTGCCCGGGCGGCTGGAGGTCGCTGGTGCGCCGCTGGTTTCGGCTGGGAGAGAGGGGGTATCGCCACTCGAATGATACACGCCCCCTAAGCCACCTGGACCTGCACCAAGACCGCCTGTACCGCTTCCGGCGCCACCGCCCGCACCGGTTTCGCTGGGCGCGCTCGAGCCACTGCCACCGGAACCTCCGCCGGGCCCGCCGCTACCGGATCCGCCGCGAGACCCCTCTGCCGCAACGATGAGCTGTAGCAGTTTCTGTGGATCATCAAACCACGACTTAAACTGGTCGGAATTGCCACCCCCAAGAGCTCGCGCGGTCAATTGCGCCGCCACGTGGAACCCCGCTGTTGAAGAGTCTTCCGCGACGAATCGAATCTCGTTGATGCGAATCGTGGTATCGCCGGCTAACGCTGATTTCAATTGTTCGGCGAGTGCCGAGGGCTTGGCATTTCCGGTCGGAAAGGCTCGCACAAAGCGCGCGAGTTGTGTCTGCGAAACGTTTGGAGCAAAGAATATACTGGCGATTCCCGAGGACGACAGCAGATGCGCAAAACTCCGCTCTCCCGCTGCTGCACCGAGGGGTACCCCGTCTAACAATAATTGGGATCCGGACGCGCCCAGCAATAGGCCGTTGGTGCTGTTCTCTGGCATTGCCGCGCGAAGTTCCCGCCAGGTGGTTGCAAACTGCGCAGTTGTGCGAGCGTGGCCGAATTCGTACAGGCGCGCAAATTTCAGCAAAATGTTGAGGCTGCGCACGAAGGCGCGGGCCGCACCGTCTTTGGCTTCAGCAGTCATCAGCGGATTACTGGGCACTAACAGCCAGGGTTACCGGTTTTTGGCTGTGCCTCATGGTTAGAGTAGAGAGGACCGGTTTCAGAAACAATGGTACCGGTGGGGTGGTGTGCCTTGATAACACACAAGGGCGATTAGGGAAGCGCAACCATTGGCTCCCTTGCTCGGCGGTCTTTGGCACTCGATTGCTTCGCGATGCCAGGATACTTGCCGAAGCCGGTGCCGCAGTCTATGATTCAAACGCGCGTCAATGGCAACAGCCGCACAATCCTTGTAACCGGAGCCGATAGAACAACATGCCGCCAGGACCCATGGTGTCGCCCCCGAAAGCGCCTATTGCTGGCGTGAAAAACCTTGTTGCCGTTGCGAGCGGCAAGGGCGGAGTCGGAAAAACCACCGTAGCCGTCAATTTGTCGTTAGCGCTCAATCGTCTTGGCGCTTCGGTCGGATTGCTGGATGCCGACATCTATGGGCCGAACGTACCGCTCATGCTGGGCACCGACGAGCAGCCGCGGGCATTGAGCGAACGGCAAATTATGCCGGTCCTGGCAAGCGGACTGAAAGTAATTTCCATGGGTTTGCTCAGTCCCGGCGATAAACCGATGATTTGGCGAGGGCCAATGCTGCACAGCGTGATCCAGCAATTTTTACGCAGCGTGGAGTGGGGCGATCTCGATTACCTCGTTGTAGATCTGCCTCCAGGAACTGGCGATGTGCAACTAACGTTGATTCAGACCGCGCCTATCAGCGGAGCGGTGATCGTCACCACGCCTTCGATCGTCGCTTTGGCCGACGTGCGCAAGGCGATTGAGATGTTTCGCCAGGTCAATGTTGAAATTCTTGGAGTGGTCGAGAACATGAGCTACCTAGCGTGTCCGCACTGCCATGAACGCGTGGACATCTTTGGCCACGGCGAGGGAACCCGCACAGCGCTGGAATTTGGCGTGCCCGTGCTTGGCGAAATCGAAATTGACCCGCGCATTCGGATGGGCGGAGATACCGGCCAGCCAGTGGCCGCAGGCGGCGAGAATGCTCCGGGTGCAAAGAGTATTTATGCGATGGCGCGAGCGGTTGCGGCCCGTCTCGAAATGGTCGCTTCCGCTGGAGCTGGGCCTCAGGTTCAAATTGACTGATACAGTTTCCCCTTCATTTCTGTTTCCTCCTACTCGAATATTGATTTTGGGAACGACTTCAAAAGGCACCCCGGTTTGTAAGTGCTCGTTCTCGGGGACAGGTTGGGGGCGCTAATCCCGTTGTCTTGTTACTCGGAGAGGCGTGTGTTAGCGTGCTTTGTTTGTGTTTTGGCGAGTGTCTTTGCCAGGAGCACGTGGCGTGAGTGAAGGCTCAGCAAAAAAGGAAGAACGGTGCAGGTTTCAGGCGATTAAAGGTGTGCGCGATATTTTGCCTCCTGAGTCGGCGCTGTGGAATCGCGTTGAGCAGAGTGCAAGGGAGGTGTTCGCGACATATGGTTTTGGCGAGATTCGCCTACCAATTTTCGAGCAGACAGAATTGTTCGCGCGGTCCGTCGGGGAACATACCGACATCGTCTCCAAGGAAATGTACACGTTCCTGTCCAACGTCGAGCCCGGGTCGTCGGAACAGAGCGTCCCGACCTCGAGCCTATCCCTTCGGCCCGAGGCGACGGCATCAGTTGTGCGGGCGTATATTGAGCATGGGATGCAAATGCTGCCGGGGAATGTGAAGCTGTATTACGTCGGTCCGATGTTTCGCCGCGAGCGGCCGCAGAAGGGGCGCTATCGCCAGTTTTATCAGATTGGTGCGGAGGTACTCAGTCACTCGGGCGGGTTGATAGAGGATGCGCGCGTGGATGCCGAGGTTATTGAGATGCTTATGGCTTTCTTGGCGCACGTGGGATTGACGCAAACCACGCTGCACGTCAATTCCATTGGACACAGTGCGCCGGAATGCCGCCGCGGATATGTTGCGCGGCTGCGCGCGGAGCTGCTGAACGTGAAAGACCAGCTTGGCGCGGACAGTCAAAGGCGTATCGCGACCAATCCTCTGCGTGTGCTGGATTCAAAGCTTCCCAGCGAGCAAGAGACTATCGCTAAGTTGCCGCACATTGCCGATCATCTTTGCGAAGATTGCCGGAAACACTATGCAGAGCTACGGGCACAACTCGCCTTACGCGGCATTGCGTATGAGGAAAACTGGCGACTGGTGCGCGGGCTTGACTACTACATGCGTACCACGTTTGAAATAACCGCGATGGGACTGGGATCGCAAAATGCGGTTTGCGGTGGTGGGCGTTATGATGGCCTTGTGGAATTATTGGGTGGGCCGCTGACGAAGGGTATTGGATTTGCGATCGGGACCGACCGGTTGGTGCTTTCCGTGCAGGAGACGGCACTGCAGGGTGCAAGGAAAGTGGAGGCCGAGAGCGGGCTTGCTGCTTATGTCGCTTGGATGGGCGACGCGGCTTATCCAACCGCGGTGAGAATTGCGCAAGTACTGCGCAAGGCCGGACTGCGTGTGGAATTGCCGGCGGGCGACGCAAAGCTAGGGAAGTCGCTCGGTCTGGCGGATAAGCTGGGCGCGCGGTATGCGGTAATCGTTGGAGAGAATGAAGTAGCGTCAGCGGAATTTGTGGTTAAGCGGCTGGCGGACGCGGAACAGAAGAAGGTGCGCGAAGGAGAATTGGTGGCGGCGGTGAGTGGGAAATGAGGCAGCGACGAAGCATAACGCCAGCGGGACTCCTCGGCACTGCGGAGGGCCAGATGCGCTGGCGCGCATGAAAAGCGACGGGGTCGCCTCCTTGCGCCCGGAATGACCGGTTTCTTTTAGGTTTAGGAATTTGACGATCGTTTCGACCGTGCCCATATCTCGCCGCGCATGCGGGGTAGATAGGGCACGCACAATTACAAACGATGAATGAGAGCGTGACAGTGCTGGATTTTCTTGGGGAGATGAAGCGCACGCATTATTGCGGAGAGTTGCGCGCGACCGACGACGGGAAAGACGTAGTGCTAATGGGCTGGGTGCACCGCCGGCGGGACCTGGGTAATTTGTTGTTTCTTGATTTGCGCGATCGCGCCGGAATCGCACAGGCGGTTTTCAACAAGGAACAATTGGCGGAAGCGCACGCAAAGGCCGAGCAGGTGCGCGCGGAATTTGTCGTTGCGGTCGAAGGGAGGGTGGCGCGGCGCCGGAAAGCCAATCCGGAGCTGGCGACAGGCGAAGTTGAAGTTGTGGCGACGAAACTCCATATTCTGAACAACGCCAAGACTCCGCCGTTTCAGGTGGAAGATGAAATTACGGCAAGTGAAGAGACCCGGCTGCGGTACCGCTATATCGATCTGCGCAGGCCGAAGCCGCATCGCAACCTCGAGCTGCGCCACAAAATAATCCTTGAGATTCGTAAGACCATGGACGAGATAGGCTTCCTCGAAGTGGAAACGCCGGTGCTGACACGCTCGACACCGGAAGGCGCGCGCGATTATCTGGTGCCGAGCCGCATTCACCATGGCCAATTTTATGCGCTGCCGCAATCGCCGCAAATCTTCAAGCAAATCTTGATGATCGCGGGAATGGATCGGTACTTCCAGATCGTAAAATGCTTTCGCGATGAGGACCTGCGCGCGGACCGCCAGCCGGAATTTACGCAGCTTGACGTGGAGATGTCATTTCCGCGGCAAGAGGAGATTTTCGAGACGATTGAGCGAGTCATGGTGCGGGCGTGGGCCATAGCCGGGATCGAAGTCAGCGTCCCGTTCAGGCATATGCACTATAAGGATGCGATCCTGCAGTATGGCAGCGACAAGCCTGATCTACGATTTGCGATGGAGCTGCATCAGGTGTCCGCTGTTTTTCCGGAGGCTGCTCGGACAAAGTTACAAATCGAAGGCAACGTGTTGGCGCTGGTGGCACCGGGGGCGGCCAGTTACTCGCGCAAACAGCTCGATGAATTGAGCGAGAAAGCCAAGTCGCTCGGCGCGCGTGGAATCTATACGGTGAAAGTTACGGCGGAAGGGATTAGCTCGCAACTTGAAAAAGTGCTTGGAGCCGAAGGAGTCAAGAATCTGGCAGACGCGGCGGGCGCCAAGGCCGGGGACTTGGTAATCGCGGTCGCAGCGAAAGAACAGATCAAAGGCACGGAAGCCGCGGCGCTGATCGCCGGACAGTTACGTTTGCATCTGGCCGAGCAATTGAAACTGATTCCCGCGCATCGCTGGGAGTTTTTGTGGCTGACGGGCTTTCCGCTGTTTGAATGGAGCGAACGGGAGAAAATGTGGGTAAGCGCGCAGCATCCTTTTACCGGAATTGTCGATGAAGACCTCGAGAAGCTGGAGACCGCGCCGTGGGAAGTGCGGTCGAAGGGTTATGATTTGGTGCTGAATGGAGTTGAGCTAGGCTCGGGGAGCATTCGAATCCACCGGCAGGATATTCAGGAACGATTGTTCAAGGCATTGGGACTGACCGAAGAACAGTTACGCCGGAGGTTTGGCTTTTTTCTGGATGCGCTGACATACGGTACGCCGCCTCATGGGGGGATCGCGCTGGGAATTGATCGCATTGTGATGCTACTAACGGGTGAGAAGTCGATCCGCGAGGTGATCGCGTTTGCCAAGACCACGGCGGCGCAGGATTTGATGGCCGAGTCACCGAGCGAGGTGAGCCCTGAACAGTTGCAGGAACTAGGTATTCAGTTGAAGCCATGAGCCGGATACGCATATTGCCGGAAGTGGTGGCGAATAAGATTGCCGCGGGCGAAGTCGTGGAGAGGCCCGCGTCGGTGGTGAAAGAGCTGCTCGAGAATTCGCTCGATGCCGGAGCGCGCTCGGTACAGATCGAGGCCGAGGCCGGTGGAAAGCGAATGATTCGCGTGATCGACGATGGTCACGGGATGATGCATGACGACGCGCTGCTGGCATTTGAGCGGCATGCGACGAGTAAGCTGCGTAAGGCCGATGATTTGCTGTCGATTGCCACGCTGGGATTTCGCGGAGAGGCGCTACCGTCACTTGCGGCGGTGGCGCGGTTGCTGCTCGAGACGCGCGCGGAAGAAGAGGCGCAAGGCACGCGAGTGGAATTTGCAGGTGGGAAATTAGTTGGAGTAAAACCGGCAGGGCTGCCTACGGGAACGACCGTGAGCGTGGCGGATCTTTTCTATTGCATGCCGGCGCGACGAAAGTTTTTGAAGTCCGACACGACTGAGCTCGGACATATCGCATCGCTCGTGACCCACTATGCGCTGGCGAATCCGGATAGACATTTCGTACTGAAAACTCCTACGCAGGAAATTGTTCATGCGACACCGGTGGCGGACTTGGCCTCGCGCGTGTATCAGATTTTTGGGCGGCAGGCGCTCGAGGAATTTCTCGAGATTCCCGCAGCGAGCACGGCGGTGCGATCGGCGATCACTGAGGCGGAGTTGCCCACCGACGATCGGCAGGCCACGCTCGCGGTGAAGGGATTTGCGTCGCGGCCGGAGGCGCAACGTCCTAATCGCAACGGGATTTATATTTTTGTCAATAAGCGGCTGGTGCGTGACCGGCTGATTCTGCATGCCATTCACGAGGCATATCGCAATATCATGCCGCCCAATGTTTTTCCGGCGGTGCTGCTGTTTCTGGAGATTCCCTACGAGGAGGTGGACGTCAACGTTCATCCCGCCAAGATTGAAGTGCGCTTCAGGCATCCGCAGTTTGTGCACGACTTTACGCGCGATGCGATACGGCAAGCGTTGACGCAGGCCCGTCCGATCCCGAGTTTTCCCGGATTGCGGGGTGCAGGCGCATGGAAGGAGATGCCTGTTGCCAACGCGGTGTTAGGCGAAAACCTATCCGCGCACGCTGCGATCGCTGGTGCGGAGAGTGTTGCACCGACGCGCGCGGTGATTGCTCCAGGGATGACGATCGGTGAGGCTGCACCTGGATCGGATGGCGGATTCGACTTGACTGCTGCTGCGCTGAGGCCGGAAGCACAGCGCTTCGCGTTTGCCAGCGGTGCTGCGATTGGCGGAACGATTGGTGCGGCAATTGGGAATACGCAGGCCGGTGCGCCTAGCGGTCCAATCAATGCAGAGAAGATTGCCGAGGCATTTCGCGGGGCCAACGAGCGCGGCCTGGAATCTGCGGCTGCTTTGCCAAGCGCAACGGGGATTGGCGATCTGAAGCCGCTCGGCCAGGTGAATTCCAGTTTCATTGTTGCCGTAAACGGCGAGGGATTGTGGATTATTGACCAGCACGTGGCTCACGAACGGGTGCTCTTCGAACAACACTTGATGGCGCGGCGAATCGGACGAGTAGAACGCCAGCGCCTGCTGATGCCTATTGTGGTTGAGCTGGCGCCTCGACAAGTCGTGATTTTCGAGCGAATCGTGGAAGAACTCAGCGAAAACGGATTTGAGGTTGATCCCATGGGGCCGCGCAGCGTGGCCATTCAAGCAGCTCCGGCAGGAATCGCGAGCGCCGATGCTGAAAAGCTGCTGACGGAAATACTGGATGGGATCGAGCGCGAATCGGCGGCGATTTCAATCGAGACGCTGCAAGCCAAGATTGCGGCGTCCACGGCATGCCACGCGGCAATCAAGGTGAATATGCCGCTCGATCACACCAAGATGGAATGGCTGCTTGGTCAATTGGCGCGCACCGATTGCCCGATGAGTTGCCCGCATGGGCGTCCGGTGGTGCTACGGTATTCGGTGCGGGAGATCGAGAAAGCGTTTAAAAGAATTTGAGAGCGATTCCTCGCGGAAGGATGGTGCATGCCGGGATCGAATGAGTTGCGGACAGCGGTGGTTTTTGGCGTCGCGAATAAGCGAAGTATCGCTTGGGCGATTGCGCAACAACTCCACGCGGCCGGCTGGCGGCTGGCGATTACCTACCAGAACGAGCGGCTGGCGCTCGAAGCGAAAGATTTAATTGGGGAGCTCTCCGGGGCGGAGGCTTTTCAGTGTGATGTGGCGCGCGATGAAGAAATTGCGCAACTTTTTGAGACGCTCAAGATGCGTTACCAGACGATTCAAGCGCTGGTGCATGCCGTCGCGTTTGCACCAAGCGAGGAGCTCAAAGGCGAGTTCGTGAATACGTCGCGAGAAGGATTCAGAATCGCGCATGACGTCAGTGTGTATTCATTGATCGCGGTGTCCCGCGCGGCGGCGCCGCTGATGACCGCGGGAGGAAGCATCCTGACGCTGACTTACTATGGCTCGACACGAGTTGTACCGCACTACAACGTGATGGGAGTGGCCAAGGCGGCACTGGAGGCTACGGTGCGCTATCTCGCGCATGATCTCGGGCCACGGGGGATTCGAGTGAATGCGATTTCGGCTGGTCCGATCAAGACGTTGGCTTCGCGCGGTATTGCGGGCTTCGCAGACATGCTCAAGGCGCATGCTGAGAGGGCGCCGCTGAAGCGTAATGTGGATGTGAACGAGGTTGGCGCAACTGCGGCGTTTTTGGCGTCGGATGCTGGCGCAGCAATCACCGGCGAAGTGCTATACGTCGATTGCGGCTACAACATTATGGGCTTCTGATTCGATGGGCTTAGATTGGTATTTGATTTGATGAGTTTTGAGTGCCGCCAGCGCCGGCCTTCGGCGCATTTTCCTAAATGCGAAACTTTATTATCGCGATTGATGGCCCGGTCGGGTCTGGCAAAAGCAGCGTGGCTCGACGCGTAGCTGATTTGCTGGGCTATGTTTATCTCGATAGCGGCGCTATGTATCGCGCCCTGGCCTGGAAGGCTCTCGAGCGCGGAGTGCCGCATGAGTCGGAAGGAGCGCTCATGGAGCTGGCGCGCGAAACCAGAGTTGATCTCGAAGCGACCAACGCTGCGCCCGGGCAGAGCGGCTCGCGGGGAATCCTCGTGCGCGTAGATGGCCATGATGTTACGCAGCTGATCCGAAGCGCGGCGGTTTCACAGGCAGCCTCAAAACTTGCAGTTGTGGCTGGAGTGCGGCAGGTACTCGTTGCTGAGCAGCAGCGAGCGGGACGCAACGGCGGCGTCGTAATGGAAGGGCGCGATATTGGAACGGTTGTGTTCCCCCATGCGGAACTAAAGATTTTTTTGGATGCATCGCCGGACGTTCGCGCCGAGCGGCGCTGGCGCCAGCACCAGGAGAAAGAAGACGGCCTAACGCTCGAAGACGTGCAGCGGGAGTTGCGGGAACGCGACAAACGCGACCGCGAGCGTGAGGTTTCGCCGCTGGTTCGTGCTGCAGATGCAGTGGTTGTGGACAACACGTCGATGGACATTGAAGAAACCGCGCGGCTGATTGTCTTGCTCTTTCGCGAGCACGAGAAAGAAAGCTCCCGGAAAACGAGCTCCGCATCGGGTCCAAAATCATAGGAGTGTTGATGCGTGTTGTTGTTTCGTGTCTGGGTGTTTTCGGCTGGCTTGCGATGGCCGCTTTTCCTCTTGGATTGGCGCAAGCCGCGAAACCTCAGGCAAGCACATCACCGATGAGTGTCTCAAAAATGAGTTCGACGGAAATGAAAACCTTTCGAAACTATTTGGCTGACGACTGGAAGCAGTGGATGGCCGATTACCCAGAAATGGCCACCCACGGGGGCTTTCCCGGGCAGGATAGGCGCTGGACCGACGAATCCGCTGAGGGCATTGCGCGACGGAAGAAACATTTGCGCGATAGCTTGGCTCGGTTGCGCACGTTCGATCGCGCAAAGCTGCCCGGGGAGGAACGGCTGAATTTCGATCTGTACAAAGAATTGCTTGAGACGGCCGAGGAAGGCGAGAAGTATTTCGACGATCCGCAGCCCTTCCGACAAGTTGTGCCGCAAAACCTGGCAATGCCCATCAATCAGATCGAAGGCGTCCAGCAAGGTGCGGCCAGCACCGTTGCGGTCATGCCGCACGCGACGGTCCAGGACTTCGAGAATATTGTGGCGCGCCTCGAGACATTGCCGGTACTCGTCGAGAAAAACATCGTGCTGCTCGACCAAGGCTTAAAGGTGGGGATGACACCGGCGCGCATCACGCTTCGCGATGTTCCGAAACAGATCGACGGCTTGATTCCTGACGACCCATTGCAGAGCCCGCTGCTGCGTTCCTTTCAGGAGATGCCGGTGTCGCTCGCGCAGGCCGAGCATGAGCGCCTGACCCAAGAGGCGAGGCGCGCATACAGCGAGGCCATCGTACCGGCGTTCCGCAAATTGCGCGATTACCTTGTACAAAAATATATTCCCAGGTGCCGTGAGAGCATCGCGGCTAGTTCGCTGCCGGACGGCCCCGCAGCGTACGCCTATCGCGTTCGCTGGCACACAACAACGAATTTGACGCCGAAGCAGATTCACGAAACCGGGTTGGCCGAGGTGAAACGCATCCGAGCGGAGATGGACAGGGTTATCGCCTCAACCGGATTTGTGGGTACCTTTGCGGACTTCACAAAGTTTCTGCGCAGCGATGCGCGCTTTTATTTTGAAACTCCCGAAGCCCTGGTGAATGCCTACCGCGTGATTGCCAAACGCGCTGACCCAGAGCTTGCGCACCTGTTCGGCAAATTGCCCCGGCTAACCTACGGCGTTGTCGAAATCCCAGCCTTCAAAGCCCCTTCTCAAACGACGGCTTACTACGAACAGGGTTCACCGGAGGCGGGACGCCCAGGACACTATTTTGTGAACACATACAATTTGCAGGCGCGACCCAAGTGGGAGATGGAAGCGCTCACTCTGCACGAGTCTGTTCCAGGACATCATGTGCAAATTTCGCTGGCGCAGGAAATTGAGAATGTGCCGGAGTTCCGGAAGCACATCGGATATTCGGCCTTTGTGGAGGGCTGGGCGCTTTACGCGGAGAGCCTTGGCCCGGAAATGGGTTTTTACTCTGACCCCTATGCGAAGTTCGGCCAGCTCACCTACGAAATGTGGCGAGCGGTGCGGCTCGTTGTGGACACGGGAATGCATGCGATGGGTTGGAGCCGCGAGAAAGCCATCCAATTCTTCCGAGAAAATACAGGCAAGACCGACCAGGACATTGTCGTGGAAGTGGACCGCTACATTGTTTGGCCCGGCCAGGCGTTAGCATACAAGATCGGCCAGCTCAAGATTCGCGAGCTGCGCACGCAGGCGGAGCGCGAGCTCGGGGAGCGCTTCAAGATTCGGGCGTTTCACGATGCCGTGCTGGCCCAAGGTGCTGTACCACTCGGCGCGCTGGACGAGCGTATGAAAGCGCTGCTGGCGCAACAGCATGCCAAGCAAAAGCTCCCGAAGCCGGCCAGATACGAAAGTAACTAATTTAAATTCAGACGCGGAATTTTGTGAGCTAGCTGGGGCTCGACATCGAACTGAGGAATTCAGCGTTAGTTTTGGTTTTTGACAGGCGGCCGCAGAGAAGCTCCATCGCTTCGACGGGGGAGAGCGGGTTGAGGACTTTGCGCAACACCCAGACGCGATTCAGCTCATCCGGTGGCATCAGCAATTCTTCTTTGCGCGTTCCCGAGCGATTGATGTCAATCGCCGGAAAGATGCGCTTGTCGACCAGCCGCCGGTCGAGGTTAATTTCCATGTTGCCGGTGCCCTTGAACTCTTCGAAGATCACGTCGTCCATGCGGCTTCCGGTATCGATTAGCGCAGTCGCGATGATTGTGAGCGAGCCGCCTTCTTCGACATTGCGGGCGGCGGCAAAAAAACGGCGCGGGCGCTGTAAAGCGTTGGCGTCGATACCGCCGGAGAGAACCTTTCCCGATGGCGGCGTGACTGCGTTGTAGGCGCGAGCCAGACGCGTCACTGAATCGAGCAGGATAACCACATCGCGCTTGTGCTCGACAAGGCGCTTGGCCTTCTCGAGAACCATTTCGGCAACCTGGATGTGGCGTTGCGGCGGCTCGTCGAAGGTCGAGCTGATTACTTCGCCCTTGACGGTGCGCTGCATGTCGGTGACTTCTTCGGGACGCTCGTCAATCAGCAGAACAATCAGTGCGACTTCGAGATGATTGTTGGTGACGGAATTGGCGATCGACTGCAGCATCATGGTCTTGCCGGTGCGCGGTGGCGCAACAATCAAGCCACGCTGCCCTTTGCCGACCGGACAGAGCAAATCGAGCACACGCCCGGTGAGATTCTCTTTCGTGGATTCCATTTTGAGGCGCCCCTGCGGATAGAGGGGCGTCAAATTATCGAAGAAGATTTTGTTACGTGCGACTTCGGGATCTTCGAAATTAACGGCCTCCACTTTAATGAGCGCGAAGTAACGCTCACCGTCCTTCGGAGGGCGGACCTGACCGGACACAGTGTCACCAGTGCGCAAATCGAATTTGCGAATCTGCGATGGGGACACGTAGATGTCGTCCGGGCCGGGAAGATAATTGTACTCCGGCGCGCGCAGGAATCCGAAGCCATCGGGGAGGCATTCGAGCACGCCCTCTGAAAAAATGAGGCCATTCTTTTCGGTTTGCGCGCGAAGGATCTGAAAGATCAATTCCTGCTTGCGCATCCCGCTCGAGCCTGGGATGTTGAGTTCCTTGGCAATTTTCGCCAGGTCGGTGATGTTCTTTTCCTTTAGTTCTGCAAGACTAATGCTCATCAGTTTTTTTCTTTCCTTGAGTTGGCCCGAAACTTCAGGCCGGGGATGTTGGATGCATTCAACGCGCAGCGGGCTGTTTGCACAGCCGCTCCGCATGAATTGTTGCCGGGTCAATAAACTAACTGCGACGGCCTCGTCCATAAGCATCGAGGGAAATGAATGAGGCCGGCGGGGATTACTACCCTCAGTTGGTCAATTCCGTGTCCTTCTCGACATCGGCAAACTTGGCGGCAACCTCCGGAACCGGCGCAAGCGCGGGCGGGGGAAGCGGGGTCTCCAAAGCGATCTTCAAAACATCATCCATCGTTTCCACAAATTGAATCGCAAGATTTGCTTGGACTTCCGCAGGAATTTCAGCTAGGTCCTTTTCGTTCTCCTTGGGGAGAATGACGGTGCGCAGTCCCATGCGGTGGGCGGCAAGCAACTTTTCTTTCACGCCGCCGATGGGCAGCACTTTCCCGCGGAGGGTGATTTCTCCGGTCATTGCTACTTCGCAGCGCACCGGTGTGCGCGTCAATGCGCTGACGATGGAAGTGGCGATGGTAATGCCCGCGGAGGGACCGTCTTTCGGAATCGCACCTTCCGGGACATGCACATGGATATCGAGGTGCCGGTAGAAGTCTCTGGGCAGGCCGAAATTGGCAGTGCGCGAGCGTATATAACTCATGGCCGCTTGCGCAGATTCTTGCATGACGTCGCCAAGCTTACCGGTAAGCGTCAGGCGCCCCTTGCCTTCCATCAGTGTAGATTCAGCGGCCAACACTTGGCCGCCGACCTCGGTCCATGCCAGACCGGTCGCGAACCCGATTTCGTTATGTTTTTCCGCCCAGATTTCGCGATGCTTCAAGACGCCCAGGAAGTCCCCGACATTGACCGGGCTGATTTCACTGTTAACGCCTTTTCCGTCTTTGACCACGCGACGCGCAATCTTGCGGCAAATGTTGGATATCTCGCGTTCGAGATTGCGCACACCGGCCTCGTAGGTGAAGTGCCGGATGATGTGCCGCAGCCCCTCATCGGTGAAAGCCAGATTGTTAGCGGTAATTCCCACGGCCTCGATGGCCTTGCGGACCAAAAAGCGCTTGGCGATCTGCAGCTTCTCGTTCTCCGTGTAGCCAGGGAGGCGCAAAACTTCCATGCGATCCTGCAGCGGCTGCGGAATCGTGTGCAGAACGTTAGCCGTACAAACGAACATCACTTTTGAGAGATCGTATTCCACGTCCAGGTAATGATCGGTGAAGGCGTGATTGAGCTCGGGATCGAGCACTTCCATGAGCGCCGCGGAAGGATCACCGCGGAAATCCACGGACATCTTGTCGACTTCATCCAGCACAAAGATAGGATTGACCGTACCCGCCTTTTTCATCATCTGAATGATCTGGCCAGGCAAGGCCCCGATATACGTGCGGCGGTGACCACGAATCTCGGCTTCGTCGCGCACCCCGCCAAGCGAGACGCGCACGAACTTGCGCCCAGTGGCGCGGCCGATGGACGTAGCTAGCGACGTTTTGCCCACGCCCGGTGGCCCGACGAAGCACAGTATGGAGCCTTTGGGGTTTTTCACCAACTGCCGGACGGCAAGATACTCCAAGATACGCTCTTTGATTTTCTCGAGTCCATAATGATCTTCCTCGAGAATTTTTTCGGCCAAGGCAATATTACGGATTTCTTTAGATTTCTTTTTCCAGGGCACTGCCAACAACCAGTCGAGATAATTCCGGCTGACCGTGGATTCAGCGGACATCGGCGGCATCATTTCCAGGCGTTTCAGCTCCTGGATGGCCTTCTCATGGACTTCTTTGGACATCCCCGCGGCGTCAATCTTCTTTTTCAGCTCGTCGGTTTCGCTTTTCTCGCCGCGGCCAAGCTCTTTCTGAATGGCCTTCATCTTTTCGTTAAGGTAATACTCTTTCTGGGCGCGTTCCATCTGGCGCTTGACGCGAGTGTTGATGTTGCGGTCGACATTCAGTTTCTCGAGCTCGATCTCGAGAATTTCTGAGACGCGATTCAAGCGCTCGATAGGATCAAAATTCTCGAGCAATTCCTGCTTATCTTCGACAGGAATCTGCAGGTTTGCAGCAATCGTGTCAGCGAGCTTGCCGGGATCATCAACCCGCGCCGCGGCAATCATGGTGTCATAATTCAAGCTTTGCGAGAGTTTTACGTACTGCTCGTAGAGGCTGGTGACCTTGGTAACGGATTGCTCGACCTGCGGTGTGGTCTCAACGCGCGAGGGAATGACGCGGAGGGTGGCGCGGAAAAAGCCTTCCTCGGTCACCACCTGAACAACCTTAGCTCGCTCGGCACCCTCGACCAACACCTTGATGTTGCCGTCCGGAAGTTTGACACTCTGGACGATATTGGCGAGAGTGCCCACGGTGTAAATCTCTTCGGGCTTGGGATCATCCACCGAAGCGTCGTGCTGAGTGGCCAGGAAAATTTTCTTTTCGCCGGCCAGCGCTTCTTCGAGAGCGCGCACCGAGGCCTCACGGCCGACGATAAACGGCGTCATCTGCTGCGGGAAAATGACCATATCGCGCACCGGCATCATCGGTACGCGCTTGAGTTCTACTTTATCGCGAGTAAACATTTTCCCCCTGAGTTTTCGTGCCAGATGCCCGGGTTAACCGGCTTTCTCGAGCAAGCTCCAGTTGATCTCGCGGCTGCGGACCATTTCCGCGTTCACCAAGAAGTCGCGTACCTTGCGCTGGGCCGGCAAGTGGTACATCAGTTCGAGCATCAAGTCTTCCAGGATCATGCGTAGGCCGCGAGCGCCCACTTTGCGCTGTAAGGCCAGATCGGCGACGGTTTCAAGCGCGTCGTCGGTGAATCGCAGGCGCACATTTTCAAATTCAAAGAGGCGCTGGTACTGCTTGATGAGCGCATTCTTGGGTTCCGTAAGAATGCGCACGAGCGCGGATTTATCGAGATCGTTCATCACCCCGACCACCGGAAGACGCCCGACGAACTCCGGAATCAAGCCGTAACGGATCAGGTCGGTGGGCTGAACTTGCTCGAGCATCTCCACATTGCGGCGGTTAGCGGTTGAGGGCTGAACATCGGTGTGGAATCCGAGCGACCTCTGCCCCACACGGCGTTCGATAATTTTCTCCAGGCCGACAAAAGCACCGCCGCACAAGAACAAAATATTGGTGGTGTCCACCGGGGTGAATTCCTGGTGGGGATGTTTGCGGCCACCCTGCGGCGGCACATTGGCAACGGTGCCTTCGAGAATTTTCAGCAGCGCTTGCTGCACGCCCTCGCCGGAAACATCACGAGTGATCGACGGATTTTCGTCCTTCTTGGAGATTTTATCGATTTCGTCGATATAGATGATGCCTTGCTGCGCCTTCGTGACGTCACCGTCGGCGGCCTGGAGCAGCTTCAAAATAATGTTCTCGACGTCTTCGCCCACGTATCCTGCCTCGGTGAGCGTCGTGGCGTCCACGATAGCAAACGGCACGTCAAGCATGCGTGACAGTGTTTGAGCGAGCAGCGTTTTACCGGTGCCGGTGGGACCGATCAAAAGTATATTCGACTTGGTCAGCTCGATCTCCCCGGGCTGACGATTCAAAAAAATACGTTTGTAGTGATTGTAAACGGCCACGGCCAATTTCTTTTTGGTGCGGTCCTGCCCGATTACGTAGCCGTCCAGGAACGACTTGATCTCAGGGGGACGCGGAAGGCTGCGCTTCGGGGTGTTGGCCTGTTCGCGTTTTTCATCTTCGAGAATCGTCTGGCAGACACCCACGCACTCGTTACAGATATAGGCGCGCGGGTAGTCGGACGGTGAACTGATCAATTTCTCTACTTGCTCCTGGGTCTTGTGGCAGAAGGAGCAGCGCAAGGGTTCGTCGGTATTGAACTTTCTCACTGGCGTAGTGGCCTCATGTGGCCTCGAGTTGGGAGGCCAGATGCTCCTATTCTAGGCCCGAATGTTCCCTTGCAACACTTCGAATTCGCCTTGCTGCTAACTTTTAGGAACGCGCGGGAAATCCCCTAGCGGTGCTTGTAAATGATTTCGTCAATCAAGCCGTATTCTTTGGCTTGTTGCGCGGACATGATGAAATCGCGCTCGACATCTTTCGTAATTTTTTCCAGGTCGTGGCCGCTGTGATCCGCGAGTAGCTTGTTGATCACCGTACGCATCCGCAAAATTTCCTTGGCATGGATGTCAATGTCGGTCGCCTGCCCGGAAAGGCCCGAGAGCCACGGCTGATGGATCAGTATCCGGGAATTCGGCAGAGCGTAACGCTTTTTCTTGGCGCCAGCAGTCAGCAGCAAAGCGGCGATCGACGCGGCTTGGCCCACGCAGGTGGTTACAACGTCCGGACGCACGAATTGCATCGTGTCGTAGATGGCCATGCCTGCGGTGATCGAGCCGCCCGGAGAATTTATGTAAATCTGGATATCTTTTTCCGGATCCTCAGCCTGCAGGAATAGCATCTGAGCCGTGGCAAGGTTCGCCACGTGATCGTCAATCGGCGTGCCGATAAAGATTATGTGCTCTTTGAGCAGGCGCGAATAAATGTCATAAGCACGCTCGCCGCGGTTGGTCTGCTCGACCACCATCGGAATGAGCGTCGTGGCGTTTGGCGCTGGATTTTCGAAGTTTTTCATTTGAAAATGTGGAACGTCCTGAGGAGCCGGATCCGGATGGCTATGCCTCTTTTCCTTCGGAAGCCGCGCGAACCTGGGAATTTTTGTAGAGCCACTCGAGAGTCTTATCGCTCCGGAGCTTCGATTTTATCCTATCGAGTGCTCCTTGCTTTGTCAAGCGAGCGTAAATGACTGCTGCGGATTCGCCACTTTGTTCGGCGACCTTGGCGATCTCTTTTTGTACTTCGTCGTCGTCAACTTCGATGTTTTCCGCGGAGGCAATGCGGTCGAGAAGCAGCTCAGCCTTGACGTCTTCGATGGCCCGCTCCCGCTGGCGGTTGCGCATGGCGACCCAGTCCACGTTCACCGCGCGGGGATCAACGCCTTGCGAAGCCAGTGACCTCACCGCCCGCTCGAGGCGGATGTCCATCTGATGCTCGGCAAGCGCTTCAGGGACCGGAAAATCATGTGCGGCAAGCAGTTTGGCGAGCAGTTTGTCACGGGCCTGCTCTTTCTGGCGGTGCTCGCGCGCAGCTTCAAGATCGTTGCGGATTTGTCCGCGGAATTCCTCAAGCGTCTCAGCCTTGCTGATGTCTTTGGCGAATTCGTCGTTGACTTCGGGAAGCTTCTTGGTTTTGATACCTAGAACTTCGATGGCGTAGTGGTAGGACTTTCCGGCGAGCTTGGCATCGGGATAATCCGCCGGATATTGCACGTCAAATTTTTTGTGTTCCCCTATTTTTGCGCCACGAAGATTTTCGTTGAAGGATTCTATAGTTTCTTCGGCGCCGATGTGGCAGAGAACATTGTCGGCTTGTAGAGGGTCGCCACCACCAGCGGGCGTGCCTAGCAACCTGAGCTGCGCATAGTCGCCATCCTCGATAACGCGATCTTCGACGGGCACATATGTGGCGGCACGTTCGCGCAATTCTTCGAGAGTCTTGTCGACATCAGCGTCGGACAGTTCAGGAGCCTCCACGGAAATTTCCAGATTCTTGTATTCACCCAGAGAGAATTCGGGCAGCACTTCAAAGCTAGCCAGGAACTTGAGCGGGCCACTTTCGGAAAAATCAACCTTATCGATTTGCGGCTGCGTCACCGGAACCAACTTGCTCTCGGTAAGCGCCTTTTCTATGCGCTCGGGCACAAGCTTTTGGACGACTTCGCTCTTAATATCATCGGCGAACCGGCGGCGAATCAGCGTGACTGGAGCTTTACCGGGACGAAAACCAGGAACTCGAGCCACTCGAGCAAACTCGCGTGCCACGCGTTCGACGGCCTTCTGAACATCATCAGCGGGCACTTCTAATTCCATTTCACGGCGGCAGTTTGCTTGAGTCATCTTTACTCTTTGATGCACGACCGCCTGGTTGCGATTGGCGCTTTGGGCCGCTTACCGCACCGGATTTATCCGGGAATTGAGAGGAAGCGCAACAGGCAAGACATTCCAAAATTCGAATTCCACCTAACTCAAGTATAGGCGACAGGCACGTCGCCGTCAATTTAAAGCGCAACATTCCTCAAGAAGTTTATCCGAGCGCAATGCCGGCAAGAGGCAGGCACCCGATGAAGGAGCAGGTTCAACGAGCCCTCTCGGCTCCCGCAACTCCGCGGACCAGGTCGGCATGTAGCAGGCGGTGGAAAAGGTGCTCACCAGCCTCGCGGCGCACCGAGAGGCGGCCGGCACGGTAGGCACGAGATTTCAGGCCACGTTGAACCGCTTCGCAAATCGACACGTCTTCTTGTTGCACGCGCTCGCTCACCGCAATACTCCGATCATTCGAAGATCGCGAACCGACGGCAGTGTCCGCAAAATAAAAGTCAAAGATTACCCGGCAGCGATCAGTGGACAGTGGGACGACAAGATTGGTGTCCATAACGCCCTGGTATGCATTGAGCATAAAATTCGGATAGAGCCAAATATATGACGCTCGACCTTGTCGAGTAGCCACCGTGGCAGCATCAGAATGCTCATCGATTTGGATGGGACTCGACTGCACGCAATAATGTTCGAAGTTCTTGATGGTGTACTGCGTGTAATTAAGAATACTGCTGAGGCCTTTGTGCAGATGTGGCACGTGGTAGCCGCCATCGAGATAATTATCCACGTACACTTTCCAATTGCAGCGCAAGGTGTAAGCTCGCCGCTCGAAAAAATGCAACTTCGAAAGCTGTAAAGGTGTGGCCTGTTGCAACAGGCTGCCGAGGAATTGCTGTAATGGAGGGGCGTGCGGCTCCAGATTTACAAAAACAAAATTCTCCCACACGTCTGCGTGCACTGGCACAAGACTGTTTTTGGAGCGATCAAAGTTGCGCACGCCCTCGAATTCGGGCACACCCTCTAGGGATCCATCGGGAGCGTAAGTCCAGCCGTGATATGGGCAGCGAAATTGGTGCGCCTGGCCGGCCGGCTCGGTGAGGACAGCGGCAGCGTGATGACGGCAGACGTTGTAGAAGCCGCGAAGCACTCCGTCATCACCGCGCACAACGGCAATGGGCTCGCCGCCAACCTCGGTGGTGATATAACTCCCGTTTTCGCGGACCTGATCCGCTCGGCCGGCGACGTGCCAGCAGCGACCGAAGACCGCTTCACGCTCGAGACGGAGGATGCGTGTATCGACGTACCAAGGAGCGGGAATGGTTGAGGCCTCATTCAAGGGATCGGATGAATGGTAGAGAGCGAGGATATCCTGAACCGTTTGATTCATATAATTATTGCGCAGTGAAATGGGTTCGCGGGAAGGGGATTGTAACATGTTAAGCAATGTATGCGGAGCGTTAGGCTGGCCCTGCGGCACTGTCAAAAACGGGCTGCCCCTGAATTTAAAGCAGAATCAGGCTGCACTGGGCATCCTAGGAGTTTTACCTCATGGCTAAGCGGGAGAATCCCTTAGGAATAATTGCGTCATCAACCCAATTGGCAGATTGTACCCACGTGCTTAATCTGCGGCATCGTCCCGCACCGCATTGAAGGAGGCTAATCTTGAACGCGATTTATGATGTCTTCAGAAAACTTCCCGAAGGACAGGTCTGGATTGATTCCGTCGAGGGAATGGAAAATGTTCGAGTCCGTGTAATGAGAATGATGAAGGTCGAACCCGGCGAATACTATGTGCACGATCTCTTTCACAAGACAGTCGTGCTTCGCATATCCGAAGAAGATGCGATTTCCCGGTAACAAAACCGATCATTTGCGGGCCGACAATGAAGGAGGCACCAGCTACCAAACTGAACCGATCGAATGCGGAAGGAGGGATTTGAACCCCCACGACCTTTCGGCCACAGGATCCTAAGTCCTGCGCGTCTGCCAGTTCCGCCACTTCCGCGTGGTTGACTAAACAGCACTTAGGAGTTTCTCTGATTCGGGTGAAGATGGCAATGTCCCCGTTTTGTGCCTAATTTCACGGGGTACTGTACGGGCCGTCGACCAGATGAGCACGTCTTGCGGTCTGCTCTGAACTAGGAAGTCTTTACTTTTCGGTTTGGTCGGAGCGGCTGCGCCGCACATCTTCGCTGAGTACGATGGCCTCAGCAATGTCTTTCATGGGCTTGCGGCGTTGGCGGCTTTGCCACTGTAGTGTGAGATAAGCCTGCTCTTCGGTAAGATCTAGATCTCGTTGCAGAATTCCTTTGGCCCGTTCAACGATCTTGCGACTCTCGAGCTTTTCGGACAGGTGGAGATTGGCGCTTTCCAGGCGGGCCATCTCGATTTCGGCGCCAACCAGGAAGCCAATGGTAGAAATCAAGCGTATTTCACGGTCACGATAGAGATGGCGTTCGCGATGTTGCAGGTTGATGACGCCTACGACGCGCCCGCGGGAAAGCACCGGGACGGACAAAAACGCTTCGAAGCTGTCTTCGGGTAATTCGTTAAAGAGTTGAAAGCGCGGATCACGCGCGGCGCCGAGCGGGATTGCGACGGGTTGCTTATGCTCGGCCACCCACCCTGTAATACCTTGGCCAACTTTGAGTTTGAGGCGATCAACCGCCTCGGGGTGGGGATTCTTCGAGGCACGCAGGACCAGCTCGTCCTCTTCGAGCGCATAGATGAAGCAAGAATCGCACTTCACCACTGCGGCAGCGAATTCAACGACTTGAGCTAAAACTTCGTGCAATGGGTCAGCGGCCGCTAAGCGGCTGCCCATCTTGTGAAGAAAATCAACTTCTTGGTTATCAATTGTCAGAATAGTGGGCTCTTTTTCCACTGCTTCAGGGTAATTGGCGGCAGCCGGGATGTCCAATAGCTTTTTTGGATGGAGAGCTGTCGTTTCAATGATGGTCTGAATCTAAAGTTGAGGCTGATTGCGCTTTTGTTTAAGAAGTGCAACGGCCCTTTCGGCAGTCTCGTTGACAAGAAGACCCATCTTCGGATGGGACGGCTCGATGTCGGGGTCGAGACCGAGCTCGCGCAAGCGCTCGGATGTTGTCGGACCAATGGAGCCCACCAAAATTCGCGAGAACGCGCGGCGGACAGGCTCATCTAGTTTCATACTGGCGGCTACCTGAAGCAGATGTGTAACCTGCACGGAGGTGGTGAAAAGCGCGACGTCAATTTCGCTGCGAGTGATGGAAAGAATGGCTGCGCGAAGCGGTCCGGTATCCTCGGGAAGGGCCCACTCGTAGACAGCAACCTGCGTGACCCGCGCACCGCGCGCAGTCAACCCGGCCACCAGCTCGGGGTTGGAGACGCCGTATTCCTGGACAGCGACGCGGCGGCCATCAAGCGGCAGGGACTCGCGTTTGTCGTCGAGCGCGCGCAGCAGGTCGCGCCAGGTGTTGGGCTCTGGCACGACAAGGCCTATAGGAACACCAAGTTCCTTCAGCACCGCGACCGGCTTAGGGCCGCGCGCGACAACGTCGATCTTGCGGAGTTGCGCGACGAACTGTTCGAGCGGATAGAGAGTCTCAACAACGCGCGTGAGCGCGCGCGTGCCCACACCCGTCAGGAAGATGACCATATCGAAGCCACCGTCCGCCAAAGTGCGCGCGAAGGACAAAGCTTCGGTGTTGGATTCGAGGGGCACTTCGCGCATGGAAGGGGCGGCAACCGGCTCGCCACCATAAACGGTGATCAGCTTGGCCATTTCCGGGGCGCGGCGGCTTTCCAGCGCGAGCACGCGCAGACCCGCGAATCCCTTAGATTGTGTTTGATTCTCCAAGCCCGATGTCATCGCATTTTAGAAACCGTGAGGTGAACTAGCAAAGCCAGACGGGGATGCCTCAACCTTTTTGAGGCGGCTCTCCGGCCAAGGCGCGTTTGCGATTTTCAATTTCGCGTAGCTCGCGAAAAATATCTGCTTCTGCTTTGACGTACTCGTCTTCGGTAATCTCGCCGGATTCGATCCGCACCTGCAGCTCGAGGAGGCGTTCCTTTACCGGACCGCTATCGGTGTATTGCTCTTCGGCTACCTGCAAGAGCGTGCGCATGACAAACCTGAATCCGCTGATGGGCAGCATGAGAAGATCATCGATGAACAGCATGGAGCCGTGTCCCTCGCTGCAGTAAGCCGTAGACCCTCAGGAAGCCGAAACCCGTTCCAGTTTCAAACGAATGTTCACAAAATTGTAAGGAGGCCACGGGCCGGTGTACTTAAATTTGAGTCGCTTTCCATACTTCTTGGCAATTTTGTTGACGACGCTATCGAATTCCGCCTCTCGCTGGCGCTCGACCAGGAAGGCCGCGTTCATAATCATTTTATCGCCGATGGGCTGATTGTCACGGGAGGCCACGCAACAGACCCGCAATGCTTCATAGATTTCGCGGACGTACTGCGTGGAGCGTTCGGCCAGGGCTTTATCAATCATGCGCCCAAGCTGCATGCGCGCGAAATATGTGGACTGCAGCTCTTTACGAATAATTTCGTGATGAAAGCGGCGAATTTCTTCGTCACGTTGTTGTAACTCTTCGATGATGGCGTCGCGATCCCAATTAACCTTCAAACCAAACTCAAGTTTTCCGGCCATCTGATGAAGAACGTCTTGAACAGAGGTATGGATGCCTTTGAGGACTTCGCGAATGTCGTCATCGGTGCGGAAAACAGTTCCGAAACTCATTGGAATAATCGTGTGGTTCTTCATGACCGTCTCAATGACGTGTTCGTGAGCCAGAGCGTTCTCGCGGGTAGGATCGAGAATGGCCATGGGTGCCTTGCTAACGACGGCGGCAATGTCCTGAAAATTTACGGTGTAGACCTGATCGCCAGCGCCCCCGATTCCTATCTTCCCGAAGTCCATGCGCTCTTTGGCTTGAACGATGCCGTAGACATATCGTCCGCCATCCCCTGCTGCGGATTCCGGTGCAACCGGTGATTCGCTGATTCGTACGTGCAAATCTTCCCTGACGCTAACCGCACTCTTGGCCGTCTTTGGCACTGCGGCGCTGGTTGTGCTTCTGGAACTTGCTGACTTCGTTGTCTTTGTGCGTTGGCGCTTTGGGGGTGCTTTTTTCATTGGCTGACTTCCCACTGTATTCCCAAAGTATCTGCAAAAATTCAGCTTATCGAGTGGCGCTAAATCCCGGCATCGTACTGACCATTATACTGTGCTGTGCATCTAGCTGGAAATCGGGAAGACAACTTTAATCACCGTTCCCTTTCCAACGGTACTCCGAACACCGATGCGGCCATTATGATTCTCCACGATGCCTTTGACAATCCAGAGGCCGAGTCCTGTCCCTTTTTCACCTTTTGTGGTAACAAAGGGATCAAACATGGATTTCTGAAGGGAGCGATCGATTCCGCAGCCAGTGTCGGCGATGGTAACGGTTACCCAACGACGTAACCCGTCGGCGGAGCGCGATTCCCTGGTGCGAATGGTCAGCTTACCCCCAGGAGACATGCTGTCCCGTGCGTTGACGACGAGATTCGAAAGCAGTTGCCGGAATTGATCCGCAGAGCCTTTCATCGATAGAAGATTGCCCAGCCTCTTCTCGACAGTCACACCGGCTTTGGCGAGTGATCCGGTAAATAAAGCGAGAGTATCTTCGACTACCCCGTTCAAATCAAAACTCGCGAGATTGACCGTGTTGCGATATAGGCCAAGCATTTGACGCACGATTCGGGTCACGCGCTCGGTTTCCGATTTCAAGACTTCATAAATCGGATGGGATTCCGCTGGGATGGAGTCCCCGAGAAGATGGATGGCATTTTTGATAGCCTCAAGGGGATTATTGATTTCGTGGGCGATGGTCCCAGCCAGGCGACCTGTGGCTGCAAATTTCTCCATTTCCAGCATGCGGCGTTCCATTTGTAGCTGTTCCAATTTTCTCCACGCGGAAAAATCGCGGAGCACGGTGACAGTGTAGGCCACCTGACCGCGCGCGTCGTAAATTTTTCCGGAGCGCGCCGCATATTCAATCTCAGCCATGCTCTTGTGATCGTAAAGACGCATCGAACGATTTTCTTTATCGGCGAAGGAGAACGTAAAAGAAGTGAGATAAGCGTCAAGCTTAGCCTGGTTCTTGATGATCTGGGGATTCTTGGAATGCGCGTCCAGGCCGAAGAGCTCTTTTGCCAGCGGGTCAAGCAAAACAATTCTGGTGGCATTATCTGCCACGATGATAGGGTCACCGACGTTCTCAATCACCAGGTTCAACCGGTCGCGATCCTGGCGAACCATCTCTTCTGCGGCCTGGAGCTTTTCGAGATTGGCGCGCATTTCCATATCGGCTTTACGCAAATCGGTGACGTCACGCATGATCGTCACCATTCCGGTTCGTGCGCCCTCGGTGTTGTAAGTCGGAGCGGTCACCGCTTCGAAAAGCACTTCTTCGCCTTCCATGACATCGACCAATGTGAGGTCGCGGGTTGGGTGAATGGCACTGACCATCATCGAGGATAGCGCAGCCGAGAAAAACATGTTGTTCAGCTCGACGGCGCGTCGTCCCCCCTCGCCAATGCCTTCTGGTACACGAAAAAAGCGCTCCGCGGCGCGGTTTTGAATGACCACGCGATGCTGATTGTCGGTAAGAATCACAGGATTTACGGTGCTTTGCATTACCGCGCGCAGCCGCGAAATTGTCACTTCCATGTCGCGCATCCGGTTGAAGTAGTGCTCGACCTTAAACAGACGGGCAAGATATCCATTGGCGCGATCGGCAAGAATGCGGAATTGGCGAAGACGATTTTGGGACGAGCGCGGGCCCAGCTGGCCCACAGCTAGAGCGGCATAAGAACGCATTCCACATATCGAGCAGATTTGTTCTTCGAAGGGCAATTTGCGCAAATTATGGAAATTCTGAAGCGCCAGGCACTGGCCGACTCGCTCACGCTCAGCCTCCCAACAGCGATTCCGGCTTCGGTAGACCATCGGGCAGGCGTAGAGGCTCAAGCCCTTGCCCGAAGGTGGCGAAAAAGTCGCAGGCTTCAAATTTTGAAAAACGGAATTGATGGGATTTTCTCTGTCCCAAAGTGACGCATAAAACTTTTGTAGGTACGCTTTATCGCAGTTTACAGAGGCTGTTGGTTTTATTTCTCCTTTTTCGAAATCAATTTCGAGTAACAGAGCCCGCGGAAAACCGAGCTCCACGATTTCTTCGAGCAGGATTGGAAAGATTTCTTCAGAACGTTCGGCGGAGAGAAGGCGAAGCGCGGCGGAATCTTTCGAGGACCGGTGGTCAACCAATATGTCTGGCCTGATTTTCAATCGCGGACTGGCCATCGAGCACTGTTTCCGGTGATTCGTCCCAACCTATGATTAACTGCGTCGGCGGCGAGTCCTTCGAGCGGGCACGCGGGTGACGCGACGGGTCGTCTCAATAGCCAGCTCGGGTTCTTGGACTGCAGCGAGTTGCGGCCGCGACACAAGGCCAACAAGTCCAACCGCATCGGCATATTTCAAGTAGGTGTCAATTGAGGCGACGACTACGCGCGCTTCGACCGTAATCAAATCAATTCCGACGAGGGAGATACGAACCCAGGCATCAATGACGATTCCTTTATCCAGGACGCGATCGAGAACATCGATGAGGCTAGATCCACCAGAAACGCGTTCGACTGCCATTGTCCTTGCCTCCTATGAGTGCGTCTAGACTTTGCGTCTAGATTTAGCCGCTTTGGCGGGTTTGGAACGAACTACACGCCGCGTCTGAGTAGACTGCTGGGCCATTCTGGGGACGACCGGAGCCTGCATGGTCAAGTGGGGATCGTACTTCCACCAATTCATACCGATCTGCTCAGCCTTGTCAACAGAACAAACCAGCAGACGAATTCTTATTGTGAGGAGCTCTACGTTTGCCAGCGAGACTCGGATATCGCCGGCAATTACTAGTCCCTTGTCGAGAACACGGTCCAAGATATCGACTAGGTTCGTGGTCCCACTTGACGTTGGCGCTCTATCCATAAGAAATTGGAACCAGCCTCAGTGAATTAACTGCCCTTATTTGCAGAGTTGTTGCCCGTTGATAGAAACGAGATGCTACTGACTTACGAGATTCCTGTCAATGTGGGGGAACAAAATAGCCGTTTTTAACTTAATGTTCGCTAGGGACGAACCGAGTTTCGTCAATAGGGCGAATCCTGTATGGGTGTTAGTTCCGCAAGAAAAACACTAGAACCCGAGTCTATTTTACCAAATGACCTAAAGGGCCAAGGTCAAGATTTAAATCGGCAGGAGTGAGGCCAAAATGTTTGCTCAGCTCGCAGATCTTGGCTTCGAGCTTCATCAGCGATTCTCCCATCTGCTCGACCTGCTCGTCGCTCAGCGAACCGCCTTCCATTCTGCGGATGGCTTGACGTTCGAGAAGTTGGCGCAGCAGTTCAATGAGACTCAGAACAAGCTTGGCTAACCCTTGATCAATGGTTTCAGGAGTGCACTCGACGCGGCTAGGAACCGCTGAGGGGGCACCTGAAAGATCCGCGGAGCTATTGGTAGATTTCGAAAGCGAGGATGGATTTTTCTCGGGCATTTCAAACAGGGCTGTTTCAGAGTTGAGAACTTTTGGCTCCGTTCGGGCTGCTACTTCCCCTCAACTGATTGAGCTTATTCAATTTAGAGCCTGTGGAAGCCGCAATTTTAGCGGGTTCCCGCATACACCGAAACTCGTAATTAGGGGCGTTTTTAATATGATCAGTATCACCCCAACGGGCGGAGAATGCGCCTTCTGACCTCACCATCGATTCTACCAGAAGAGCGGGTCGGGATGGACGTATTCACGCAAGACGTCGTAACTGCCGGTAGAAGCATCGTCTAGGTCGGCAGAAATGCACGAACATCTTTGAAGCGGTCGAAATACCCAGAAAGGTCTTGTCGGTGAAATGGACGTGGAAATAAAGCGTGCCCTGCTCGTTATGTGTTTGAAATATATTCGACAGCCTTCCCCCGTCTGTTGGCCTCCGTTGAAATTGAGATTTGGCGGCAGCGGAAAACGATCTCCAGTACGTACCGGCAGGCACCGTAAAGACGTTCGCTCCATGGCGGTAGGAGCTGAAGTATCTCTTCAACGGTCGGCAGATACGTAGCGGATTGACCGTACGTATTCCTCGGCATTGTGCAAGGCACTGGTGTTCCATAAGGTGAGTATCGCTGTAGGAGAGACGTGTGAATTTTGATCTACATGAATTCTCAAAAGAGAACGTCGCTTTTGTAGAGTCATTGCGAAAGCAGGGAATTTCAGTGAAAGCCGGAGTGACACTCAAAGGTCATCGCATCTACTTCATAGAAAACCACATTTTTACAGAAGAAGAGATTGTCCGCTTGCTGGCAACCGGTGAGTTGAACAGGGAGGGTATCAGAAGGTTCAGAAAAGGATCCATAGGTGATTCACGTTCACACTGATGGACGTTTTTGAACTTCGAAATTTATCTTACCTTGAACTCACCGAAGACAATCCTATTCGAATCATGCGGGATTAACCTCTTCTAAAGGTGCGTGAATTTGATTTGCATGAACCCAAGCTGTCGTAATCTATTCAATCCTCCTAGTGAACACGACAATCCATCGAGGCTCCCAATTGGAATTAGAGATTGCCCGAAATGCGGTCGTACCATGTCCAACTTCTGCCCGTTCTGCGCCCAGTTGCTGGACATTCGTTGGACGGGAGCGGGCCCTGAGTGTTTCCGTTGCGGTCGAGAGCTGAAACCAGAAATGTGACCTTGGCGGTTTCGGCGGGCGAGAACAACCGGATGCGCTACGCATCGTGAAAACGCGATGTTCTTGATTTACTTCGCTATTTCTACTCCTTCAGGAATTCGGTCGCGGGCCAAGGGCCCGTCACGCGCGCGCTGAGCTCAGGTGCTAGCTCTACCGAACCAACGTGTTCCATGAAGGCTTGCATAGCAGGGCGCCCCACTAAAACATAGCATCGAACCCCGTCCAGGACATGGCGCTCGCGCCATAATTCAATCCAGGGCTCCCCGGCGGCACGCATCGCGCTCACGGCAGATTCCAGGAGGCGAAGCTGAGTTTGCTGCTTATGCATGTAGGCCAATCCAGGCTGCCCCGTCGCCGCGGGGCTTTGCGGCGCGCGTTGGTAATTGACCCGTATCTCGACCTGTACCTTATCACGCAGCCGGGGCAGGGCACGAGCGTACTCCTCGCAATGCTCACGCAAAAAGGTTGAAAGCTCGCCTTCATCCGCGACTACCGTGGGAAATCGAAACGGAACAATGGCCACCTGGCGGAAAATTTCCTGTAACACGCGATTAAACACCATCGCGGTCTTTTGAAGAGGCTGCTCAATAAGCGTGGCCGTGTCGCTGTACCTGGAAACCAAGCACCGGAGACCGGAATCGACTATTGCTTCGATGGGCATTCCCTGCACGCCAGCAAGCGGGATTTCAATCGGGGGTTCGGTTTCGGTTATGCAGTAGGGAAGCAGGCGCATGACTTGAGAAGAATTACGTGCGCCTAGTGGGTTCTGAAGATTGCAAGAGGCTCATTTCCATATGGCGCAGAGCCGTCTCCACAGACGTGAGAATCACATCCAGCCGGACATAAATTAGATCAACGCCGGCAAGGGAAATCACCACATTCCCGCTAATAACCACACCTGCGTTCAGCAGATGATCGAGCACGTCCAGAAGTGTGCTCTCATCCGCCGGATCGCCATTCTCAAGGATGATCGCAGTGGATGGTTTGGGCATAAGCAATTGGCGCAGCGATACAATAAACAGTGCTACTGAATGCTTCGCGATACGAACGAGTATGGCGGCCACGGTCCGGTGCATTCAATCTGTCGCGAGTCTTTCCACTTGCTGGAAAATCGCTTCAGGATAGCTTCGAGTTTTTTTCGGTTGGCACGCTTGACCAACAAGGAAACTTGAAACACTAGGTCACGACGTCCGCCGCTTATCCTTCCTCCCTCCGCCGCGGTTTTCGAAATTCTTTCGAGAGCTTGCGCAAAGCGAGTCATTTCTTCATCTGGAGTTTTACGCGTACGTTTGTGCAGCATTGCGGATTTAGCCTTCAAGTAATCTTTCCCCGTTTTCAGCGACGAAGGCAGTTCAATTTTGCCAGGCTGAAAGGCAAAAACTTTCACGCCCCATTCTTCGCAACCCTTTATTCGTTTGAAGTCCGCAAGCAATTCAGATTGGCGCTGTTGGATATCGGACCGCAATGATGTTTCGTTCAAAAAGACCGTGCCAAAGCGAGCCGGCAAAACATCCTCGGTTGGCGCAATTGCCGAGACAGTTTCCTGATGGCGAGCGCTCATGGCCGCAAGCCAATCCAGGTTTTCCATGTTCGCCGAGAGATTATCCGCGAATTCAGATTTAGATACCCGGCTCATCCAGCAGATCAGCGCGCCGCATTTTATGGACTCGACTGGCGCCTTGCCGTCAATGCCGGGAATGGCGGCGAAGTCAGAGGGACGTTGCATAATCCCGTACATATACAAAACTTTGTCTTTCGACGCAGAGTTCATGCCACGCGCCATAGCTCACCGGTCAAAGAGCGCAAACCCCTCTTGCCTGCGATTTCGGATGGGAAGTTTCGCACCAGATACACAGAACGTTCGGCGTGGTTACGCAAAAGTTCGGCAAGCGTTGCCATCTGCCAACGGCTGGCACGGCCACATCGGCGACAACCACGAACATCATCGGGGAACAGCAAACGATTGACGAATACATAGCCTACGTTCATTTTGAGATTACGAAGCTCATTCACTAACCGTTCCGTTTCACGATCGGGAAGTGGTTCAGCGAGCATCACGGTATAAATGCAGGTCTGCTGAGAATTGTTTAGCAGGGCCAGCAAGTCCCGAATGTTTTTGCCTAACTGCGCAACCGTAACGCCGGCATCGCGCACCAAATCAAGTGTACGGTGCGCGGAGAGAGTTTTCAACAATGCCCTGGTCCAGGCCAGAATCCGTTCCGGAGTGCGCAACAGATCGAGCGCATGTCCGGTGGGCGCCATGTCAATTACTACCCTCTTCGAGCGGTCGCTCAACAAATCGAATATGCGGACGACAGCGAGAATTTCATCCAAACCGGGCGGCACGCTGTCGAGCAGAGTCGCAAAGAGCTGCCTTTCAAAAGATAGATCAACGTGCACGCTGGCGCGGGTCGATGTCATCGCCCTGTCGATGGAGTGCTTGATTGTTGATACCCAGTCTCGAAAAATCCCGGCGGAGTCCAACTCCGAAGCCCTAAACTTGGGATCACCCAGGACGGATTTAGCCTCGCCTGTAATGTTGGCTTGAAAGATATCGTCGAGCGATGGTGCAGGATCAACCGAGCAAAGTTCGACGGAGACTTTTTCTTGCGCTCGTGCGTGAAAACCCAGCGCGGCTGAAATGGTAGTTTTACCAACGCCGCCTTTCCCCAGAACGAGGGAGAGCGGAGTACTTAGAACAGGCCAATCGGTTCGAACGATTCGCAGCTTCCTGCTGGTAGGGGCCAGTGGCTTCCAGCGAAAAGGCTTTCCTGCGAAAACGTGACGGCCAAAATGTTCCAACCCCATGAGCCCGACAATCGGGGCTCCACTATCTTCTCCGATATATAATTCCTGACTGGGAAATCGCTTCTTCAGAAACCTGCGCCCCGCGCGAGTCATTTCCCTTTTTTGTTGGCACGTATTGCATTTATTTTGACCGAGGACAACACGGTTCAAAACTATGGCGTTTATCTCCATAGGCGGGGAATGTGCTCGCAATTCGGCGCTACACCGGACGGCCTCATTTAAGGAAAAACTTTCTGCAGTGGTAACTAGGAATAACTTGGCATCGGTCAGGAAAGCTTTTTGTACCGCCTCGACCAATAGGCGCCACTCCGCCAAAATCGGGTTGTTAGGCTGACGCTGATTTCCGCCAAAATGGGCGGCCAGAACGCGGTCACGATCGGTTGCCAGCTCCAGAAAATCTAGGAAACGGGAGAAGTACTGTGGAAGCTCAAAAAGCCTTAGGGTATGTCCAAAAGGAGCGGTGTCCACTACGATCCGATCGTATTTGCCGGATCGAAACGCGTCGTCAATCGCGAGCAGCGCCGACATCTCGGCCATGCCAGGCAAAGTGGTGTTCAAAAGCGGCTCAATATCCTGACGAGAAAAAATCGAGCCCTTTTCGAGGATCGACAGCATTGCTTCTTTGTGTTTATTAAGGAAGCCCCGGAACTTCTTTTCGGCGTTGACTTGCCAGAGGTAAAGGCGGCCTGGGCGACGTAGCCGCGCTCTTTCTGCCGCGTCTCCTAACGGCTGCTGCCAGATATCTGACAGAGAGTGAGCTGGATCGGTAGAGAGAAGCAGGGTGGATTCAGCAGGATTGTGGACAGCGTGATGTAACGCGTAAGCTGCGGATACCGTTGTTTTGCCAACCCCGCCTTTTCCTACGAAGAAATCTAGTTTTGCCACAGCGGGCATTCTAGCGAAGGCCAACCGGAAAGAACAGGCTGGCGCCCGGAGGAATGTCGGCCGCCCCTCAGGCGCAGCATATTTGACTCGGTTGTCGAGTCACCGAGGGAACACATCACGCTGCTTCTGTTGACTCAATTCTTCCCAATTGCTACGCTTCTTGAATCCGAATCTCGATTTGAAGGGGTCATGAAAGAGAAATCCGGAGCAAACCACTACTCGGTTCTGTGTATTGATGATGAACCCTCTAATTTGACGGTTAGAAAATTGTTGCTGGAGTCGGCCGGCTATACGGCGCTCACTGCGTCAAGCGGTAAAGAAGGACTGGATATTTTTTGTTCGCGCCCCATTGACGCGGTGATCCTTGATTACTCGATGCCGGAAATGGATGGGGGAATCGTCGCCGCGGAGATCAAACGGACGAAACCTCGCCTTCCGGTTCTAATGCTGTCCGCTTATGCCGGAGTAAGAAGCGGCGTCGAGGAAGTGGTGGACGCCTTTATTGAAAAAGGCGGGGAACCGACTTCATTATTAAGCCGGCTTCACTCGCTGATCAAGGTGCGGAACCATGTTCACCCCGAATTAAAATCGGAGTACGTACTTTGCGCGGATTCTTCTCACCAGTGCGTGGATTGTTCTGATGCTGTATGCCATCTTCTTGGTTATAGCCGTGCAGAACTCCTCGACACAACGGTCGAAAAGATCAGCTATGTGAGCGAAGAGGCGCAGAATCTATTTGGCCAACCTCAACAGCCCGGGGCTTTCGCTGGCGAGCATATCTTAAAGCACAAGAACGGCCGACCTGTGCCGATACGCTTCCGCTCATGGCTGTTTGCAGATGGTTGCCGAGCGGCAGTTTTTGAGCAGATCAGAGACTGGAAAGAGCTATACCACGCGGCCATGCTGGAGTTTAATCCCGCGAGAGTAAAAGGCCGCATGGAAGTAGCGCTCCTGGCGATCCATCGCCGGATGCGCGAATTGGGTGAAACACCGTCAAAACTTACAGGTGAGCAGGCCGCCCTGAACGACGCTCTGAATGGACTCCGGATTTTGCAAAAGGGCGGGAGATAGCCCAGTTTTTTCTGAGGGCACTGGAGAAGAAGCACTCCAAGGCGGCGCTGGGAGGCAGCGACACGAGGGGCAAAGATAGCTGCAGTTCTTTGGAATCGGTTGTTTTGCGCCACAAGCGGTACTGGAATTCTCAGTTGTTCCAAACCTTAGAACCTGATATTCCCTGGATCATTTCGTCATACGAGCGCATCGCAGCTTCAAAGATAGGTTTAGTTGTTTCAATCTCTTCCCTTAGTTTTTCTTTGTAGCAGGTAAATTCCTCTGGATCACACAACATGGCCTGCCGCAGAGCGGCAATATCGATCATTACGGCCATAACCGTGCCATGGAGCGCCTTCATGGTCGTGATCATGTCGGCGAGGAAATCTTGCATGTATCGATCGAGTTCAGGTGGCGGTTGTTTAACGGGCATTGACATTATCCCTCCTCTTAAGTTTGTATCCGTGCCGGCCGTTGACTTCTCATTGCATCCTCACAGACTGGAGCAGCATCAAACAGATTCTGGCCTCAGCTCTCGACCACAGCGCAAGCAGTGAGGAGACACTTCCTTCCAGAAAATGTCCAGGACTTGAGTGCAGAAGGGGCAGAAGCTGGACAGGAGGTGGCCACATTTCGGACAATCTCTAAGGGGCGTCTTCGAACTGCTTTGTTCACCGTCTTCTCGGAGGTCAAACACATAGCGACAGTTTCGATTCATGCAGACCACAATTCACAACCTTTGCGCAAGAGATTAGGAACATACATAATTTATGTCAAGCCATTAATCATGTAATCTTTGTGTCCATTTACAAAAACCCGGACATTCGGCACTGTGTGCCGATAGAGAATGGGCGTAGAACAAACGAAATGGCCGCGATCAGGGACGGTAATAGCCCGTAAAGATGGATCCGTGACTGCGGCGACAGCATCTTTTGTCCTCGATTGAATCATGAGCAAGGGGGTGAGTCGCCTGCTGCCAGCCACGTAATGCCAGATGCGGGTCGAAGAGCTACATGACGAACAAGAGTAAATGCTCCCGAGAAGGGGCCAGGATTCGCCGATTGCGTTTGAAGGCACGGCTGACCCAGGAGGCCCTGGCGCATCGCGTGGGCGTTACAACGCACACGATCTGGCGTCTGGAAAAAGACACGGTTTTCAATCCACGCCTCGAAACCGTCCGGGCAATCGCCAAGGCCCTCGGAGTTGACGTGATCGATCTTTTGAGCGCGAGTAAGCCGAAATGTTAGCCACACTTTTCTAACGTCTCCCGCACGCGTGCCGGTACCTTAGTTGCCCTGGGCCGCAAACCGCAATGCGGGCACGGTCTGCTGAGAAACCACTCTAGCGTTGCAGCCATGAAGGCTTCCTCAACTTGGCGTAGCGCATCCTCGTACTCGACCGCTAACTTAAACTTGCTTTTGGGAACGCCTCCCTTAGAAATCATTCTCCAGCCCGTGATGGCTTCCAGGGCTTTGCGCAGCCTTCGGTTCGCAATTTTGATCTGCGTGTGCCCGGTGATCGCCTGACTCTCTGTTAGGGCAAGGCAGAGAGGGTCCTGACGTTTAACCTCCGACGTCAGACTCCTGTTTTTTTTCCGTGGCATTAAATCGAATCCAATCTGGCGTTGCAGCAAGGGGCACTCCCGGGTATCAACGGTAGTGTCTGCAATTCCCGCGAACCCCATAGGCGAGCCTCTCCTGCAGTGACACTCCATTTATGGAACAGCAGGTCGCTTGGGCGCAATGCCGAGGTATACGTACGTCCAATCCCCTACGCGCCCGCGAACCACTCGGGGCCGGGTAATCCCGCAAAAGGCCTCCCGCTGGAACATTTGCTTGTTTGGGAAAGCGATGAGGTGAACAGCTCCAATAGGCGTTGAATGCAGGTAGGAGCGTGTTTGTGTTGCTATAAGCGGACCCACGATTGCCTCAAGCGTGGTTTTGACCGGTTCGTACGATTCTCATGTGGTGGCACTTTCCGTTTTGAAGGCTGTAGCGGCTTGCGATGCGGCACTTGATCTTGCAAGGCGTGTAAAGAACCGGAACGGCTGGACATGCTCGGCCTGGCTGACCGGTGGTATCATATTGCCAGGGTTGTTATGCGGTTAGCGCTATATGCTGGTATAGCGCGCCGGTATCGTTACTCTGTTTGCCGCACTCGCGATCGTGGGTTCCCTTGCTGGGTTGTGGCTCGGATTTCTTGGATACAAAGCGAAAGAGAGGGTCGGGAGAAGGATTTCAAGTTGCCTTTAGGGGCACGACGGTTCGGTCGTGATACCCCTGCGCGAGGCGATTCAGTGAGAAAGATTCGCATTTTGGTGGCCGATGACCACGAGCTTATCCGGCGCGGCGTGATCGAACTGGTGCACCGTCAGCCCAGTTGGGAAGTAGTGGGTCAGGCAGTACACGGCCAGGAGGCCGTGGAAAAGGCGCAGAAGCTGAAGCCTGACGTCGTTATTTTGGATATTAGTATGCCTCGCTTAGATGGTCTCGAAGCGACGCACCAAATCCGAGAGGCAGTTCCTAGAACCGAGATTTTGATTCTAACGATGCACGAATCCGAGCAACTGGTACGCCGCGTGCTGCAGGCAGGCGCCAAAGGGTACATCTTGAAATCCGATCTAGGACGCAGGCTAGTGGCTGGGGTGAAGGCCGTGGCTGGACACAGGCATTTTCTTACCTCCAAGGTCTCCGAAATAGTGCTTGAGGGCTATCTAAAGCGTGGCACGGCTAAGTCATCCACGACCCAGTTGACTAGGCGCGAGGTCGAAATCACCCGTCTTGTCGCGGTCGGCAACAGCAATAAGGAAGTTGCTGAGGCGCTTGGAATTACCGTCAGAACCGTCGAAACCCACCGATCGAACATCATGCGCAAATTGGATCTTCACTCCGCCAATGCACTGGTGCGATACGCCATACGAAGTAAGATGGTTGAGGCCTAGGTGGGGCATCTGGGGCGTTAACGTCCACCGGCCGGTATAATTTCTCTATACGAAGGCTTATCTGAGTCTTGTACGCGGCTAAGGCGTTTCACAAGTTTGCCGAGGCGCGCTCGATCCTCGGCACGCATCGCGGTAATCTCAACTCCCATTCCCTTGTTTGGTATAGAGTTTCGAACAACGGATTGGGTTCTAATCTCACCTTCCGGCACAACGAAAAGGAGTTTGACGATCGTCCCAACCGCGGGTGGGTCGGGTGTTGATATGAAGAGTCCACATATGGTGAGATCGCAAACACGGGAAACAGACTTATTGCCGGAGGCCTCCCACTTCACCCACATCCCCATCGGTGTCGCAACGCGACGATGTCGACGCTTTTCTTCGATCATACGAGACTCAGTTCACACAGTTTCAGGCCGCAGACGCGCTGGCTCCATCCAAGACGATTATCGAAGCGATGGTGAGCCAATCAACCGGTATAGTTCAAATGTAGTGTGTAATCTGGCTTATCGCTTGTCAATACGCTAGCAGTCCTATTGTTCTAAAAGGGTGTAATCCTCGATTCTCGTACCCACCAATAACCGACGGCTCGACCAGTCCGCGGTGACCCTTCAAATAGAGTTGCAAAACGGGCGCCCACAGGCGTAAATCTGAAAGGCTTGCTCAGGCCGGAAGATAGTCTTGACTCTCGGCACTCAGAGTCACACGAGAGCACGGCAAGAATTCGAATTCTAAAACGATGATCGTTGTTTCCATCATTGCGCTGGGATTTTTTCTCGGGATGCGTCACGCAACCGATCCCGATCACGTTATTGCCGTAACAACGATCGTTAGCCGTCAGCCGAGCATACGAAATGCGGCGATCATCGGTATTCTTTGGGGAACCGGCCATACCATTACAATTTTTATTGTGGGTTCGGCCATCATTTTATTTGGATTCGTTATTTCGCCCAGGCTTGGCCTTACCATGGAGCTGTCTGTGGGCCTAATGTTAATCCTTCTCGGATTTCTGAATCTGTCAGGGATGCTGCGTTGGATTACGGAGATGTTCACACCTGCGCCTGCGGGAGATCATGCGCATGCGCGCCCCGTACATGGGCATGCCCATAGCCACGGCGACTATGTTCACAACCATCCTCATGGCCACGATCCTGAAAATCACGGTCATGCGGAAGACGCCACACCAGTGAGCTGGATGGATCGGAATTTTGCGCGGCTCGGTGTCTATCAGTTATTGCGTCCGCTGATTGTGGGTATCGTGCACGGTCTTGCTGGTTCGGCAGCGGTTGCTTTGCTGGTGCTGACAACGATTCGCAATCCATTCTGGGCGGTCGCTTACCTGCTTGTGTTTGGTGTAGGCACAATTGCGGGCATGATGCTGGTTACTGCGGCGATCGCCTTGCCGTTCACCTACTCGCAACATCGTTTTGGCAGGCTCAACCGCGCACTCGGTCTCGCATCGGGGCTCATCAGTCTGGGTTTCGGTTTGCTAATCGTGTACCGGATGGGTTACGTCAATGGAATTTTCACGAATCCTCGGTGGTTTCCTCGCTGAGTCATCCGTTACCGCAACTCAGTCAAGGTTGCCGACTGGCAGTGGTCCCGCAAAACCACAGGTTCGCTCAGTGACAATCCCGCGGCACACCGGCGCCGCTTCCACCCACCAAGAAATCCAGATCGGCGCCGCGATCGGCCTGCAGGACATGTTCGTAATACAGTTTGTAGTAGCCCCGCTCGAAAACTCGCCGTGGCGGTTTCCATCCAGCACGCCGCCGCGCCATCTCGGTCTCGGGCACATCCAGATGCAATCGCCGCGCCGCGACATCCAGCTCAATCATGTCTCCTGGCTGTACAAGCGCGAGGGCACCGCCCGCGGCAGCTTCCGGCGATATATGGAGCACCGCCGTGCCATAGGCGGTGCCGCTCATCCTCGCATCGGAGATGCGCACCATATCGGTAATCCCTTTTTTCAGGAGTTTAGGCGGGAGAGGCATGTTTCCGACCTCAGCCATTCCCGGGTAACCGCGAGGACCGCAATTTTTGAGCACCATGACGCAGGTTTCATCGACCTCAAGATCAGGGTCATTGATTCGAGTGTGAAATTCCTCGATGTTCTCAAACACAACCGCCCGCCCGCGATGCTTCATCAATTTCGGCGTGGCCGCTGAAGGTTTAATCACGGCTCCATCGGGGCACAGATTGCCTCGCAAAACAGCAATTCCGCTGTTTGGCTTTAATGGTTCGCGCAATGGCCTGATGACATCACGGTTGTAACAAGGCGCGTCGGCTACATTCTCACCTATCGTTTTTCCGTTCACCGTCAATGCCTCCTGATGGATCATGCTATCCAACTCGCGAAGCACTGCAGGCAGGCCTCCGGCATAATAAAAATCTTCCATCAGATACTTTCCCGAGGGCATCAGATTCACCAGGCAGGGTACATCTCTGCCCAAAAGGTCCCAGTCTTCCAGCGTTAGGTTGACGCCTACTCGACCAGCGAGGGCCAGCAGGTGAATGACCGCATTGGTCGAGCCCCCAATGGCGCCAACGGCGCGAATGGCATTCTCGAACGCTGCGCGAGTCAATATCTTCGACATTTTCAGATCTTCGTGGACCATCTTTACGATTCGCTGTCCAGCCATATGGGCCAGCGTGTATCGCCGGGAATCAACTGCTGGAATGGCCGCGTTCATTGGCAGTCCCATACCAAGCGCCTCGACGACGCAGGCCATCGTCGAAGCCGTGCCCATCGTCATGCAATGACCTGCCGAGCGACTCATGCACGCTTCCGCTTGCATGAATTCGCACAAATCCATTGCGCCGCAGCGCACGTCCTCACTGAACCTCCACACGTCGGTCCCCGATCCGATATCTCGTCCGCGAAATTTCCCGTTGAGCATCGGGCCACCAGATACCATCAGGGCCGGCAGGTCGCAACTCGCCGCGCCCATCAAGAGAGCTGGCGTGGTCTTGTCGCATCCCGCCAGCAGCACCACTCCATCGAGCGGGTTGGCGCGGATGGATTCTTCCACGTCCATGCTGACGAGATTGCGGAAGAGCATGGTCGTTGGCCGCATCAAAGTTTCTCCGAGAGACATGACCGGGAATTCCAGCGGGAATCCTCCCGCTTCATAGACCCCGCTCTTCACGTCGTTTGCGATGTCACGGAAGTGTGCATTGCATGGGGTCAACTCCGACCACGTGTTGCAAATGCCGATCACCGGCCGCCCATCAAACAGATGATCAGGCAAACCTTGATTCTTCATCCAACTGCGATGGATGAAACCGTCCCTGTCGGCCCGGCCAAACCATGCCGAACTGCGGAATGCCATAAGTCTATCTCCCGATGTCTTTTTGAGTTGCTCGAACCGAAAGAACCAATCCGGCTGCCAGGAGCGCTGACAGCGAAAGAGACAGTGTGCCTCCCAACAAAGAATTCGTCCTGTTGTTCAAATATCCCATCCTATAGGACCGACAAAACCTCCGAGATTGCGACTGAGTTGATTAGCCCGACCGTAGCAAATAATTCGTCGCAGGATATGCCTTCGAGCGCGATCAGTGATGGGAGCCTCAAGCACCGTCTGGGTTGCCATCATTTTGTTTGCCCGGAAACTCTTCGGCTCGCTCCACCCTCCGCTATTTCGTGGCGTTACCGACGACTCGTCGCTGCCATGCATGCATTAGCATGCACCTGAGTCCAGTCAATAATGCTTGCTCAGCTTCAGCTGCAGTCAGCACAATTGCTGATATGGACCTTTGCGTGAGTGCGTACCGCCAGGCCTCGGCCAATGCCGCGGCCCCAACTATCGCCACTTGACTATCGCGTGCGAGAACTCCTCGGGAGATTAGCGCATCCAGGTCCACCGCAATGAAAGCCCCTATCAGAAATGACAGCCGGTCCTCGGGTGTTCCTTCGTTGGCAAGTTCCAGGAGGCGCACGCAGAACAGAGCGCGAGGCAAACCCGACCGACGCTGCTCGTTCATGCCTGCCTCCATCCAGTGCTCGTCTATTGTCGTAGCGCGTTTGTTCACAACAGCGCTGGCCAGAATTGTTTGCGTCTGCGCAGCGTGAATGAGCTCGCCCGAAAGTGATGTAACGCTTGATTCTATCTGTCCTTGGCCACCAAGTTGAATCGCTTTCCAATGAGACCCAAGGTTCAGCACCACAGCGGGGGGCTTGGCTAATCCGAGGGCCAGCAATCCAACACTCAAAGTCTCCTCGCCACGCATGACGTCGGCCTCCTGGATCAGATTAATCCTCGGTTGCGGTGGCCCAGAACGCACACCAGGTACGAGCAGTATTGGCAGAGCAGCCACCTCAGGAAAGTCAACCCATCGCGACGAGGCAGCTAGCTCTGTAAGACTCGCGGGGGCTTGCACATGAGGTATTTCGACGAGCCCCAGCGGCGAGCCAATCATTCCAGAGGCCGCGACGCAAACCGGCACGCACAACCTTGAAGCATCCCCCGCTAACATTCGTAATTCTGTCACAAGTTCTTTCAGTGCCGTTTTTATTTTGGCAGGCGATCGCTCCCGCGCGGTGTCACGCACTCCTACAGGCTTACTAGCCCGGGAAATGATTTCGCTGCCGCGCATAAGCCAGCCGCTCGTGTTTGTCGTTCCCATGTCTACATAAATCGCGCACACCTCGTCGCTTTTAGCTTCAACGTGGATCATAAACTGGTTCGCGGTCTCTCGAGTTTTGAGCTAAGGGCAGCTTAATCGCCAAAGCTCGCGCAATCTTGCTTATCGCTTCCCGCCGATTCCGAACTGATCTCCCGCACGAACCGGCTTGCCATTGGCAAAGACCACCTCCAATAACTTTTCGCTCTGCACGTGCCTTCCAGTTTCGTCTTCGAGAGTCGCTACTATGCGTTTGGCGCGAATGTCTACGACATCTCCGGTTGATGGATAGGCTATCCGCCCGTCGGTGCCGAAGGTGATCCAGCCGGGCTGGTCTCGCAGCTTTATGCTGGTTGTCTGTTTTGGCGGCATCACTGTGGCATCGAAGACGTGTATGACGCTGTTTGCAGCGTCGGCAAGCCACAGTTCTGTTTCGTCAGGCGTGAGTGCTATGCCATGGCTGGGACAGCCGTGGCGTTTGGTAGGCCCTTTCTGGAAGCCTGCCACTTCCACACGATGCAACATCTTTCCGGTTTTGCAATCGCCAACTTCAAAGCCGAGCAACTCATTTACGTTGACGAAGCACAGCGTCTGGCTGCCATTGATCGTGAACGGCCGAATCGAGTTGCTAAATGGCCCGACTGTGCTCACAGCGGTGTGGGTCTTGGTGTCGGCCACAGAAAGCAGCCGAGAATGCAGCCCCGCAAGATACGCGCGCGAGCCATCCGGCCCGTAAATTGTGTTATGCGCGCCCGATTTGGGCTCAATCTTTGCAATCACGTCTCCGGTCAGTGCATCAACAACATGCCAGTGGGGCCCCTCGAAGGAAGGCACGTAAAGTATCTTTCCATCGGGCGAGAGAGCCATGCGATCAGAGCCACCGTCGTATGTCTTCTCCCATAATTTTTTTTCCGTAATCAGATCAAAACAGGCTAAGCGCTTGGTTGTGCTGATATAAAGCTTGCCGGTGTTCGCGCTGGCAGCTATACCTTTTACATTCTCCGGCATCTGCCCGGGCGGCACATCCCACGTCGGAATCCGTTTAACGAATTTATATCCAGCATCAATATCGTAGACCAGGATTCCAACGCCGCCGTATTCGACATAGTTGCGAATGCCGGGAACAGCCACGTAAAGTCGATGGCTTTCTTTCCTGGCAGCTCGCTGCGGTACTGGGACAGCGAACATAAAGGCGAGCAAACATAAAGAGCAAGTAAACGTCGCACGCATTCTCATGATCGTTCCTCTCTTATTGGGCGGAAGACTGGCGCAGAATCGCCAAAAAAACAACTGAATTTAAATAAATAGGTGGTGAGCCGGGCAGGACTCGAACCAGCAACCATTAGGAGACCGTTCTAAGCAAGTTCCGGAACTCCAGATTCGCGTCTTAAAACCGGTGCATACAGGCAAAAGCCTGAAAATATCAGCGTAAAACACACAACAAATGCGGTAATTAATGTGGTCCGAACGTTCGCTCTTCGATCCGAAGAATAAGCCAAGCCTCACTAATCTTCGCAAAACGTCCAATAACGAACATCAATTGTGTTCATAACGGTCGACACTGACAGCTCACACTATTTTAAGGAGATTCATCACATGAAGATTTCTGCAGCACTCTTGGCAGTTCTCTTGGGCTCGGGTGCCTTAGCATCGGCTCAGGCCCAAACCACAGCTTCCCGCGAACAGATGCCGGTCTACAGCGCAAACGTAATTAGTCGCACGACGCCGGCCATGAATTATGGGCACCGCAGCGACTCCACTAAGATCGATTTCCAAGGCACAGACTTGATGCCGAACGCCAGAGGTACGGCCACGGTTCAAAGTAAACGCGGTGCCACGACGATTGCCGCTCACTTCGAGGGGCTAAACAAACCTACCAGTTTTGGTAATGAATACCTCACCTACATTCTGTGGGCGATTTCTCCTGAGGGTCGCTCCGTGAATCTTGGTGAAGTTCTATTGGACAACAATCATCGCAGCAAGCTGGACGTCACGACGGACCTGCAGTCCTTTGCTTTAATCGTGACCGCCGAACCTTATTATGCGGTGCGGCGCCCCAGCAACGTTGTGGTCGCCGAAAATGCAATTCGCCTGGATACCGTCGGAACAAGTCAAGCAGTGGACGCGAAGTACGAACTCATCGATCGGGGTGGCTACATTCCTACCGGCTATCACTTCGACCCAGTTGTACTGAGTGCCAAGTTGCCGCTGGAATTCTTTGAAGCACGGAATGCCGTGCGGATCGCCAAGTCGGCCGGAGCTGAGGGCTACGCAAGCCCGAGCTATCAAAAGGCTGTCAGCCAGATGAAGCGGGCCGATGACCTGGCAACCACCAAACACATCGACAAGAAATCACTCATTTCGGTATCCCGCGAAGTTGTGCAGACGGCGGATGACGCCCGCGAAATCGCCGTGAAAAGGATAGATGCGGATCGCGCAAACGGTGACAAGGACGCTGCAGCGGCTCAAGTTGCAGAGGCCACTGCCAAGTCGGCGCGAGATACGCAGGCCCGCATCAAGGCGGAGACGGCGAGCTCCGACGCGGATCTCCGGCGCGCCGAGGCCGATAAAGCTACCGCTGCGGCGCAGCAACAGCAAAAAGACGCCCAGGCCGAATCGGAACGAAATCGCGCTGCTGCGGTTGACGCCAATAAAGCCGCTGCCGATGCTCAACAGCACCAACGAGATGCGGAGTCGGAATCGGAACGAAACCGAGCCGCGGCGGCCAGCTCAGATCAGAAGCTTCAGCAAGCCGTGCATGATCGTGAAGAACTGCGCGCGCGCCTGCTGCAACAATTCAATGCCATTCTTGCTACTCGTGACACGGCCCGCGGGCTCGTTGTGAACTTGTCGGACGTGCTTTTCGACACCGCCAAGTACACGCTCCGTCCGCTGGCGCGCGAGAAGCTCGCCAAAATATCCGGAATCGTTCTTGCTTATCCGGACCTCCGATTGGCCATCGAAGGCAACACCGACAGCGTGGGCAGCGATACCATGAATCAGCAACTGTCGGAACGAAGAGCCGGCGCGGTGCGCGATTACCTCGCAAAGCAAAACATTCCTTTGACGTCGATGACGTCACAAGGATTTGGGAAGATGCAACCCGTAGCGTCCAATGACACCGTGGAAGGACGCCAACAGAACCGCCGTGTGGAACTGGTGGTTTCAGGCGATGTAATCGGGACGACCATCGGAGTGGTTTCACAAAACCTGCCGCCAACTAATCGTCAATAGCGATTAGCTGAGCAGGTCCTCACAATTGTTGGTGCGCCTAAGGAGCGGTTAATTCAGGCATAGGTGGTGCTTGGAACAATCGCAGGCAAGGCTTCGCAATCCACCGTGCCCACCGATTAGCGCGATTGGCGCGCGCGCTGTCGGTGGCAATTCCAGTGTTGGCATACATCTGCCGGTAGAGTTTGGAGATCAATACGAACGCGAGTCGGCTGCGGAGGGAGTTGACGCACTTGGACCGCCGCCAGATCGATTGCAAGGAATAGAAACGGTCCCAAACCTCCTGGCTCCGCTCGCGAATTTCCTCGCCGGACATTAAGGGATGGGCCATGTAGACCTTAGGCCGGAGGGCCTGGGGGATGAGCCAGTATCGCGTCAGAGGAAATCCGGCAATCCGCGTGGTATTGCTTTCCATTGATTTTTCCCATCGCTGAAAGTCCACGGTGCCGGGAAAGGGCGTCAAGAGGACGAACTGTGCGAAGGTTAGGTCCGCTTCTGCTGCAAGGGTGGCAGTGGCCTGGAAGGTATCGCGACGATCGGTCGGAAGTCCGAAGATAAATGATCCCAGCACGTGAATGCCATGCTCCCGGAAAGCGCGGAGGCGCTGAACAAGATCACGTCCCGCGGAATTGAACTCCTTAAAGACAGCTTTCAAGCCCTCCGGTGTAACTGATTCGACCCCAACCAGGGCTCCCCTAATCCTGGCCTTGCACATAGCGTCAAGGAACTCGGGATCTTCGGCCGCTTCCATGGTGATTTGCGTGAAGAACACCATGTCCTTTGGTAACTCGGCCAAGCGAGCCAACAACTCAAAACGCTCGTCCCGTATCGACTGCAGTTCAGCAAGCTTATCATGTGCATTTTGACGCCGCGCTAACTCCAGGTCTTCCAGGGTGACCGGATAGAAATTGTCGTCGGCCAGGGCGATGAAGCGAAATCCCATTCGACGCAACTCGATAATTTCGTTGATGACTCCATCGGATGTTCGCTGGCGAGGGCGCTGACCGTCGGTGCGCCACACCGAACAAAAAGAGCAGTGTTTGGGGCAGCCACGGACGGTTTGAACCGAAGCCCACATATAGCTATCGCGAGGCATTAATTCCCAGCGCGCCGCCAGGAACTGACCGGCTTCGATGCGTCCTCCTTCGTAGACTTGTTGCAGGAGTCCATTCGCGCAATCGGCCAGAACCCTTCCCCAAATGAAATCTCCGTCCCCCTTTACCACCGCATGAGCGCCGCCGAGTTGGAAGGCCTCCTCCGGATAGAGGCTGGTGTGAATGCCCCCAAAAACAACATGCGCACCGCGTTCTCGGGCCATGCGTCCAATTTCGTAGCCGCGCAGCGCATTGCCGCTATGAATGCCGATACCCACGACGTCGCCTGTTTGAAACTGCAGGCTATCGATGGGTGCTAGAGTTTCATCACACAGTATAGGGTTACCGAAGGAACGCGGAGTAGCCGCGGCAAGTACGTAAAGCCAACGCGGCGTTATGACACCCACACCAAACGATAAATGATTAGGATTGACGAGATGTACTGACATTGAAACGGTGCTCTTAGGATGCCCTGGAAGGCTGAGATCGCGGAACGGAACGTGAGATTGAGGCACCGAGTAGCGAAATGATGATAGGCGTGTTCAGGACCTGAGTCAATGAGTTGCGCCAGTTCTTGTTCGATTTGTTCTCAATGTGGCAAGGCTACGGAACCGGCAAAGTTGAGAGCGCCGCACGAGGTGCCCAGTTCGAGTCCTTCGCAAAACGTCCAATAACGGACAGTATTCGTATTCGCAAAGCTTCATACTACGACTCGGATCTTCCCATGGAAGCTCACGGTGAAGAGGCCAGCTGTGCTCTTGAAAGTCCTCGGGGCTTGGGCGCGTCCGCGCGAGAAGCGAGTTCGTCTCCTGTACCCATTAACTTTAGAGGAGAAGCAGAATAGTCGGCGTCGTGGGGTGGTCATATTGCGAAAGAACTGCATGCGCTTTCCGCCTTTCTGGGGCCGGCCAGCGTGCTTGGGGGATAGGAAATCGAAATGTCGTTACTGAGGACAACGCCTACGGTGGAGCACATTCACCTGAGTTCCCCGGTTGTTGAGGAAAAGTCGTCCACACGCATACCTGCGCAATTGCGGCGGGTGCTTCCCAGTAAAGCGGCCATTGTTGGGAATTATCTTCCGCGGCAATGTGGCATCGCTACGTTCACAACCGACTTGTGCTCCGCTCTCAGTGCGGAATATGGCGCTGTCGATTTGCTGGCCCTGCCAGTCAACGATACCGAAGCAGGATACAGCTATCCCGCGCAGGTACGATTCGAGCTGACTGAAGACAACCTGGATTCCTACTCGCGAGCCGCCGACTTTCTGAATCTCGGCAATGTCGATATCGTGTGCCTGCAACACGAATATGGAATCTTCGGCGGCCCGGCCGGCCGGCATATTCTGGAGCTGCTGCGCCGCCTGCAGATGCCGTTTGTGACCACACTGCACACCGTCCTTCGCGACCCAGATCCCGACCAGCGCCTTGTTACCGAAGAGATTGCAGCACTTTCGGACCGTCTCATTGTCATGAGCGAGCATTCCGCCGAGATCCTGCAGGAAGTGTTCCGAGTGCCTGCCAACAAGATTGATCTAATTCCCCACGGCGTTCCGGATTTACCCTTCACCGATCCAAATTTCTACAAGGATTGCTTCGGCACGGAAGGAAAGGTGGTCCTGCTGACGTTTGGCCTGCTGTCGCCGAACAAAGGTATTGAAAATGTCATTCAAGCTCTACCCCGGATCCTGGCACGACACAGCAATGTAGTTTACATGGTCGCCGGCGCAACCCACCCGCAACTCAAGCGGCGCGAGGGTGAGCAATATCGGCGGCACTTGGAGAACCTGGCGATAGATCTGGGAGTCCAAGCGAATGTTATTTTTCACAATCGGTTTGTCAGCCCGCAGGAACTGGTTGAACTGGTCGGCTCGGCAGACATATACATCACTCCCTACAAGCACAAGTCACAAGTCGTCTCCGGTACGCTCGCTTATGCACTAAGTGCTGGCAAAGCGGTGATTTCCACGCCCTATTTGCATGCCCTTGAGCTCCTGGACCAAGAGCGCGGCGTGCTTGTTCCCTTCGATGACCCGGGAGCGATTGCGGCAAGAACGATGGAGCTGTTGGACAACGACACCACACGGCACGCTATGCGCAAACGAGCTTATCTCTATGCGCGCGACATGGTCTGGAAACAAGTGGCCAACCGGTATATGAAGAGCTTTGAGCGCGTGTACAACGAGCGCTTGCGGAATCCACGGGCCACGTTTTTCGCTCAGGACACCAAAAAAGCTATCGACAAACTTCCGGCAGTAAACCTGGACCACCTAAATCGAATGACGGACGACACCGGAATAGTCGAACACGCGGTGTTTGTGGTTCCTAACTATCCGGAGGGCTACACAACCGACGACAACGCCCGCGCGCTCATCGTCTCTATTCTCCTGGAAGGAATTGGCGACGATGCATCGTCGGGCACTGCCGCTTTGGCCTCGCGCTACCTCGCTTTTCTATGGCTTGCTTTCGATCCGGTATCCAAGCGATTCAGGAATCTTCTCAGCTATGACCGTCATTGGGAGGAAGCGGTAGGCTCGGAAGACAGTCACGGTCGCGCCTTATGGGGGCTCGGAACTGTGCTTGGCAGATCCAAAGACGTGGGGTTGCGGGGGGCTGCCGGGCGTCTGTTCGAGCTTGCTGTTCCCGCCGCTCTAGAGTTCAGGAGTCCGCGCGCGTGGGCGTTCGCATTGCTGGGCCTCGAGGAATACCTCGATTGGTTCCCAGGGGACCGAGCGGCTATCAGTTCGGCAGATACCTTGGCGAATCGCCTGTTCGATTTATATCGCGCCAACAACTCCGATGGGTGGCACTGGTTCGAAGCGGGGCTCGCTTATTCTAATGCCAGACTGCCGCAAGCTCTCCTGCGAGCGGGCATGCGCAGCGGAAATAAAGAAATGATTTCGGCAGGTCTCGAAGCGCTGGATTGGCTATCAGCGATTCAACGCTGCAAAGAAAAGGGTCATTTCGTTCCGATCGGATCACGCGGCTTCTATTCCAAGACGACTCAAAAGGCTCGCTTCGACCAGCAGCCCGTCGAAGCGTGCGCGGTTATTTCGTCATGTCTGCAAGCTAATCGCGCGACCGGCAAGAGCCGTTGGCTAAAAGATGCATGGTCAGCCTTTAACTGGTTTCTGGGAGACAACGATCTGCAAATTGCTCTCTACGACCCAACCACGGGCGGGTGCCGGGACGGTCTGCATCCGGAACGAGTCAATGAAAACCAGGGATCGGAGTCGACCCTTTCCTTCTTGATGGCGCTGCTGGAGATGCGCAAATGGGAAGAATCTATTCTAAAAGAGAGCGTCCTTGAAGAGGGCGTGAACTTTCGTCCCACCTAAAACCTGGATATTTCAAATTACTTGATTTACATCTCAAAATATTCGCGAGAGTGATGATGAACCAATACGAAACTCTGTTTCGCCGCCATACAGCCAATCCAATCTTGTCGGCAAAAGACTGGCCCTATTCCATGAACAGCGTTTTCAACGCTGGCGTGACACTCTTGCCCGATGGCTCTACCCTGTTGCTTTGCCGCGTTGAAGATCGCCGCGGACTCTCACACTTATGCGCCGCACGCTCGGAAAACGGCGTGAGTGGGTGGCGGATCGATCGCGAGCCGACGATGATACCCGATCCGGACCGGTATCCAGAGGAGATCTGGGGCATCGAGGATCCCCGGATTACTCACGTACCCGAGCTCAAACAATATGTAGTGACCTACACGTCGTATTCGCGCGGCGGTCCGGGAGTCTCTCTGGCTCTTACGGAAGATTTCAAAAAGTTCGAACGCTATGGTGTGGTGCTCTCGCCCGATGATAAAGATGCCGCACTTCTGCCGCACAAGGTGGATGGGTGCTGGGCGCTGATCCATCGCCCGATGACCACTTCCGGGGCTCACATCTGGATCTCTTACTCGCCCGATTTGCGCCATTGGGGAAACCACAAACTCATGTTGGAAGCCCGGCGCGGTGCGTGGTGGGACGCAAACAGGATTGGGATGTCGCCACCTCCGATCGAAACCTCACGGGGTTGGCTGATGATCTATCACGGTGTGCGCAAGACTCCCTCAAGCTCGATCTACCGGTTAGGCCTGGCACTATTTGATCTGCAGCACCCCGAGAACTGTTTGATTCGCGGCGATTCCTGGATCTTTGCGCCGGAAGCCGACTACGAACGCCAGGGAGACGTTCAGGACGTAGTCTTCCCGTGCGGTTATACCATCGGCGCCGATGGGGACACTCTCAGTCTTTACTATGGCGCCGCCGATTCCTCCATTGCGTTAGCGCACGGCAGCATTCGCGCGCTCTTGAACTGGCTTGATGCCAACGGCCATTCTCCGGACCATCACGACCGCCGCCACCGCCACCAATAGTCGATTGCCCGAAGGAACTCAATGGCGGACGCAACTGGGTCGGCTCGCACCGCAACCGGCATAAGTCCGCAGCGGCACACCCTCGGCCGGCGCCCGGCCATCTTATTGGCGTGCGCGAGGGCCAGCCTGCCAGAGCAGGTCACATTGAACCAAATGAAAAAAGCATTGTCTGACCAAATTGCGAACAATCCCACTCAATTCAACATTGAGGCGATCGCAAAGTTGGAGCACGAAGCTTTGTATGGCCGGACGCCGACCGAGCGCGCCAGCGACACAATTGTAAAATTCATTGGCAGCCTGACATTCCTCTTGCTGCACGCTCTTCTGGTTGCGGCTTGGACTCTGATTAACCTCAACGTAATTCCAGGGATAAAACCGTTCGATCCATTTCCTTTCGGTATCCTGGCGCTCGTGGTTTCCTCAGAAAGTGTTTTCCTCACTATCTTCGTGCTCATCAGCCAAAACCGAATGGCTCGCCAAGCCGAGCGCCGCTCCCATCTCGATCTTCAAGTCAGCATGCTTGCCGAGCAGGAAATCACGATGATGCTTCAGATGCAGCAAAAGCTTTGCCAGCACCTTGGCGTTGACGTGCAATCTGCAACAGCGGCGGTTGAAGGATTTAGCAGAACCACCGACGTTCACAAACTAGCGACGGAGCTCGAAAAGAAACTCCCAGGTCAGTAGTTGCTCAGGTGCAATTAAATACAACGAAAAGGGCTCGTGACTCGGTTTGCGGCTTCGGCTGGGCGGAGAATTCAAGTACGTTGTTGGTCACCAGCAAGTCATTCTTTGCCCAAAATCTTCTTAGCAACATCTATACCGCTCCCGAGGGCACCTTCTACTGTCGCTGTTTCCTTTCCGTTGTAGAGGGCTTCACCGGCGAAGAAAATAATATTATTTACAGGTGTCGCGAGTTCTCGCAATGCCTCTGTTGCTTCCGGAGTAGGATAGCTGTACGCACCTCGTGTCAGAGGGTCGGCTGACCAATTGATCACTCGCGAAATGACCAGGTTTTTTCTCACACTTTCTTTAGCAATCTGAAAAATATTGACGAGAGAGACGAAGGCCATCTCAAGGATTTCTTCGGGTAAGGTAGTTTTGAACTTCTCTGCCCTTGGACCTGCTATCCAGCCAGTAAGCAATGGGCGCCGTTCAGGATATTGAGTCCACCAGGTTGGAACCTTTTCTTCAGAGAACATAAACATCATCTTGCTCAAGTCTTTTCCGCGAGCATTGATCCACCATTCGTCTTTGAATCGAAGAAGAAGCTTGATAACACTGCCAAATCCGATTTTCGAGGCCGCTGCCATTTTTTCTGGAAGAGCCGGTGCAAAACACACGCGATCCCATGTTGATAAAGGAAGGGTTACGATAGCCTTAGTGGCATCATACTTTTTTTTCTTTAAGCATTGAACGCGTACCCCGTCCCCGGCGATTTCAATCGATTCAACTTCGTGGTCCAGTAGTATCTCGACACCATTCCTTTGGCAGTCCGATTCCAGAAAATCAAGGAGGGCCCCATAACCCTCTTTAATTCTTCCTTGCTGCAAGTCCTCGTCATTTGACCAATCGTCGCGAATGGAAAAGGTGCTTATTCGATCTGGATCTGCCGCGTCATATCCTTCTACCATCTTGTTAATCGAATGTCGGAGTGCGGCGTATTTGTCTTCTCCCAAATTCCTATCGAGAAAAGCAGAGAGCGGCATATCCTCGTTCAACTCCTTCAGCTTCTCTTTGAACAAGCCCTCTTGAGATATGAATTCCTGCGTTTTCTCTAATTGTCCGTCATCCGCAGTCCACCATTCCCCCAGGGTAGAATTCCCATCTGCAGGAATATAGGTAAGATCTGCTTCATTCATCAGTGATTTCGTGATTTTTGCCCGGCCATGAACAAATTCCGCACCGGCCTGCACTTCATGGCCAAAATCTCTATCGCGAAGCGGCCAAATTCGCCCGCCGGTCCTGTTGCGAGCTTCAAGAATAACTACTTTCTTTCCGGCCTTGGCCAACTGTCGCGCTGCAATGAGTCCCGACGCGCCCGCACCGACGATCAAAATCTCGGTCTCTTTTGCCTTTTTCATGTGCAACCAACTATAGTGGCTTTTAGTTCAAGGACCATCACGACTTGGTCCACTTCCGTCGAAGTCTGTCGTGGCTTCGTTTCTGCTTCCGGTCGCCACAAGGCGAACCGCATCACCAAAGCCACCCAAATGATGACTCGTGTCTCTCTATTTTCCTTCTTGGGTCACAATATGGACATCCACTGCAGGGGCCTCCCGCAAAAAGCGGTGAACGGCGGAAAGGTATAAGAGCTTGCGCAACCCCTTCACTGCGGAGCGGCCGAAGATGACCTGTGTGATGTGCTTCTCCCTGGCTAACTCAGCCATCATGCCGGCAACGTTTTTGCCGTGAAGTCGAACGACCTTTGCGCCCAGGTCTTCGGCGAATCGCACATTGGCGTTCAAGGACTTCTGATAGGTGCCCTCTTTCTCCCTGCCGGTATCGACGTGAACCACATATAGTTCCGCATCCAGTCGTCTCGCCATTCGTGCACCGCGCGCGATCAGGTATTGAGCCGCTGGGTTCGAGCTGATACAAACCGCCAATCTCTCGCGCACCGGCCAGTTTTCTTCGATTTCTTTGTCCGTCATGTAGGATTCGAGACTGCGATCCACATGCTCGGCTACCTGCCGCAAGGCCAGTTCGCGCAAGGCGATCAGATTGCCTCGGCGAAAGAAATTGTGCAGGGCCTGATGAACTTTGTCCGGCGCGTACACGTCGCCGCGTTCCATGCGGTGCTGCAGCGCTTCCGGCGTCAGGTCCACCATAACGGTTTCGTTGGCCATTAGCGGCACCCAGTCGGGAACGGTTTCGCGAACCGTTACACCGGTGATGGTGCGCACCGTCGGTGCGAGGCTCTCCATATGTTGAATGTTCAGAGTCGAAAGCACATCAATCTTCGCGGCGAGAATTTCTTGTACATCCTCGTAGCGCTTCCGGTGTTTGCTGCCGGGTATATTCGTGTGCGCAAGCTCATCCACCAGAACGACGGCGGGGCGTCGAGCAACGATCGAGTCCACATCCATCTCTTCAAAAATGGTGCCTTTATACTCCAGTTTGCGGCGGGGAACAGCTTCGAGCTGAGGGCACAATTCCTCGATGCCTTTACGGCCATGTGTTTCGACGAAGCCGATCACCACATCTTCACCGCGGTGGTGGCGGCGGATGCCTTCGCTCAACATGCTATATGTCTTGCCAACACCCGGCGCGTAGCCGAGAAAGAGCTTGAAGATGCCTTTGGATCTCTCCTTGGGTGCGGCTTCCTCGAGCCAGTCTTCGGGCCTTTTAGGCATCTTACGTCTTCCCCCGCAGCCTGGAGAGAGCTGCGCTAGAATACCTCGGTGTTTCGACGGCTTCCGATTCGCGCATTACAACTAGCTTCGGCACTTGCCATCATTATCGGAATTACCTTTTTTTACCGCAGAATTCTTACTGTCAATCAAACCACGGTTGCACTCTCTTTTCTGCTTGCGATTTTAGCAGTTTCCACCTTCTGGGGCTTTACGGTTTCCGCGTTCATGTCGGTCGCCGCAATGCTCGCGTTCAATTACTTCTTTCTCCCTCCGGTGGGCACGTTTACTATCGCCGACCCCCAAAATTGGGCTGCACTGTTCGCTTTTCTGGCGACGTCGCTTATCGCCAGCCAGCTTGCCGCGCGCGTCCGCCGCGAAGCCGACGAAGCGCAGCAGCGCCGCAGTGAGATTGAGCGGCTGTATGTCTTCAGTCAGCAACTCCTGGTTTCCGGCAACGTCATCACGCTGCTCAATGCAATTCCGAATCATATCGTTGAAACCTTTGAAGTAGGCGCGGCGGCGCTGTACCTCGAGTACAAACAGAAGTTCTATCATTCCGGCGCCGCGCCGCATTTCACCGATGAAGAATTGAAGCTGGCCACGGAGCGCCAGGAGCCTCTCCGAGACGCGGGCCGCAGTCTCTCGTTCGTTCCGGTGAGAATGGGAACGCGTCCGATCGGAAGCCTGGGTATTTCTGGACGTCTGCTTTCCCGCCAGACCCTGGAAGCGCTCGGCTCCATGGTCGCTATCGCTTTCGAACGCGCACGCGCCGTCGAAGAGCTCGGTAAAACGGAAGCGACACGCGAAGGGGAGCGCTTGAAATCCGCTCTCCTTGATTCCGTTACGCATGACTTCCGCACGCCCCTCACTTCAATCAAGGCTTCTGTGACCGGCCTCCTCTCTACACCGAATGCACCAGGGGATCAGCAGCGCGAACTCCTCACAGTAATTGACGAAGAGTGCGACCGCCTAAACCGCCTAGTTGGCGACGCCGCTGAAATGGCACGGCTCGACGCGGGAGAATTCGAGCTGAAGCTCGCACCCCACGCGATGGCTGAAATGATTGCCGCGGCTCTCCTGCACTGCAAAAGCGCTCTCGGCAGCAGAACGATTCGCGTCGAGGTTGCTCCCGAACTCCCCCCTGTGCGTGCAGATTTCGATCGCATCAAAGATGTTCTTGTCCGCCTGATCGAAAACGCCAATGCCTACTCTCCAAAAGACCAACCCGTCACGATCACGGCCGAATTCGACGGAAACTTTCTCTCCACCAGTGTCGCCGACAACGGACCCGGCATCGAGGAGATAGAGCTCGGACTGATCTTCGACAAGTTTTATCGCGGCAAGGATCAGCGTTATCTGATACAAGGCACCGGCATGGGCTTGCCAATTGCCAAGGCCATCGTAGAAGCTCATGGAGGAACCATCAGCGTAACCAGCCAGCGCGGTCACGGCTCCGTATTTTCTCTCACGCTTCCTCTCGATCGCTCACAAAGTAGTGCGCGATGAAGTCCGCGACGATTCTTGTTGTGGATGACGATCCGCAGATTCGTCGCGTGATGCGCGCAACGCTCACAGCGCAGGGGTATACCATCGTCGAGGCTCGTGATGGTCAAGAAGCATTGGAAAAACTTCGCAGTGAGCGCCCCGACCTCGTGCTTCTGGACATGAACATGCCCGTGATGGACGGGCTCGAAGCCTGCCGCGAGATTCGACGCGACTCGGAGGTTCCGGTCATCATGCTTACTGTGCGGAGCGCGGAAAAGGATAAGGTGCGCGCCCTCGATGCCGGTGCCGACGACTATGTTGTCAAGCCCTTCGGCATCCAGGAGCTTCTGGCTCGAGTCCGCGCCGTACTGCGCCGTACTTCAAACGAGAAAAATCAGACGGTTTTGACCTCGAAAGATTTGAGTATCGATTTCGAAAAGCGAACCGTTCTCGTCCGCGGCCGACTGGTTCATTTGACGCCGAAGGAATTCGAAGTCCTCAAGGAGCTCGTCACAAGCGCGGGAAAGCCGCTATCCCACCGGAGGCTGCTGCAAGCTGTTTGGGGACCCGATTATGGCGACGAGACGGAGTCATTGCGTGTTGTGATTAATCAACTCCGCAAGAAAATCGAGATTAATCCCGCAAAACCCAATTACATCCAAACGGAGCCATGGGTCGGGTACCGCTTTAATGCGCCTGCAGATGCCCGGGTCAAAAAAACGCACGAAGACGTCTGAGCTATAGCCGAACTGGGTGTCCGACACCGAATTCAAGATTCAGATCGATGACGGCATCTCCCTGCTCACTTTAGACCTTCTCGAATGCTTCAGCTGAGGCGTGTCGGCCAAATTCCGATATCGGTACGCCTGATTGCTTCGAATATCGCTCCAAGGCCAGTGAAGGATCAACCCAATTTCTGGATTCCCCCGCCCCACCGTACCTCTCCAGATTCAAAAAACCTATCGTACTTGCGTAAAGTACGCTCAGGGGAATTTTGGCGTCCATCTGGTCGGTTGAGTCTTGATAAACGGAAGCATCGCAGTTCGCGTGGTGAATACACATTTCAAAGTCAAGCGTATGGACCGGTACATCGTCACCGATTCTGTCGCCGCATCTACGTCGTCGCGTATTATCATTGCTTACTTAACTGTTTGAGGACTCGTACCATTGACCCGAGCGCTGTCCTGCGTGAGCCTATTAACACCGGAGAAGTGGAATGAATAACCAGAGCGTGGTGAGCACTACTAAAGCAATCGATGCGTTCAGCATCACTAAGGAAGTCATCAAGTTCGAGAAGCGAGATGTTCGCGTTGACCGTCTTAGCATCCCTAATCCAAAACCGAAACCCATGAATAAGGAAGGCTTGTCAGAGAATTACTTCATGTTTCAGGAAGATGGGCGCACTGTTTTGCTGGAAAGCTCCGCAAGATCTCCCTACGCATTGAGTCGCGTTGATCACACAACTGTTAAAGGTGCGGAGGTCTGGAACTACCTGTGTAACCTTGGCGGCGAAGTGGCTAGTCTTCTCAAAGGCGGTTGTCTATAGAAACTTATTCTGATCGGGTAACGAATGCTTGACAGAGATTCGCGCCTGCTAAAACCAACAAAGCAAGCCCAGATCCTATTCATTGTGCCCCGCGTGTTCTAAGCGCTTTGCAATTCTGCGCTTCATTGGTGCTGCCGTGAAATTCCGAGTCGCGATTTTTCCCATTTCTTTCATCAAGCGGTTCCTACTGACGAATTCATTCGCAATCCTCAGCGCCGGGATAATCTCGCGCAGTTCACTCACCTGTCGTGCCGGAAGAGTGCGCTGATGGAGGCCGCTTGGTGCAAAATATTGCCAAGCTCTTCCGCCCTCACGAGCACGTTGTGCTGATATAGCACCAACCAGCGACCCACCTTTTGAATCGAAAAGCTTTGTGGCTGGCTCTCCAATGATTGGATCGCTCCGGCGGAAAAGGCGGCTCTCGCAGCACCAGCATCCGTAGCCTGCAATCGATAGCACGCTGAGAAATTCGGATGCTCGGCAAACTCGACCCCTGGATCATCGACGCTGCTCACGATTGTCTCGAAAAGTTCGGCCCGAGCTCTTCCAACTAATGGCTTGAAGATTGCCAGCGGGATCTTGTTAACCCGCGCTCCGAGATTGACCATTCCGCGTTTCGCTGCGCTCATACGCGCAGCCAGCGTAAAATCAGGTAGTCGTCCCGGAGCGCATTCGAAACAAAACACCGTCTGGCTGTAATCGAATCGCGTGTCCCTCGCGGCGCTTCCGGTCCAATAGTGGTAGTCGCAAATAGCAACCGACTCCGTACCGACACGCCCTCTCATAAGGCTGGTTATCTCGAACCGGTCGAGCCCGTTGAGACTGAAGAGAGGAACATCAGCAATACCCTCTTGCAGAAAACCCGGCGCATCGCCATCCAATGCGAATCCGATCGTGACGGCTGTCCTGGCCATTCCGTCTTCCCGCTTCCGTTTCTTTACCAGCGACCAAGTAATCGCGCCGATCGTGAAGAGGATGACCGCACCGAATACGAGGGCGATTGGCGACCAAGCTCCCACGGACCACTCCCTATCTTAGGAGGTTAGGGTGTTTTCGTTAGGCAATCCACTTTGAGCGAAGGATTGTGTGCAAACTATAAGCCACAGAACCGCGCCGCCCGGCAGAACCAACTGACACCAGAACTGACACCACCGATCCACACAAAGAAGCCCCACTCATTGCTCCTTCCAGGATTGTAAACCCAAGGTAAACCTGAACGATAACCCGCCTGTGCGGCTTTCTGAAAACGCTGTTTTTTTAGGGGATTTGCTGAGCCGCGCAGGGCTCGACCCTGCAACCCGCTGATTAAGAGTTCTATCCTGCCTCTTTGCACTAAGTTGTATTCGATTGGATGTGTTGGTATGAATGGACTTAGTTGAGCACCAGCCCATCTAAGTAGGCAGTCGCTACAGTATCCGCTACACTCCGGTTGCCACAGTTTCCCGTTTTTTCAGTCGCGGGACAATGCCAGAAGCGTTGTTAACGATGCACGGGCAATCTTCTGCAGCACCTCTTTACGTGTCCAACTTCTCTTCTTCGTATCAGCTGTTCATGATTCGTCTCGAACTATTTGATCGCGTTACCGGCGAGCCTGCGCTCTAAAGCTTCCAAGCGGGCTCTGAGTTGGGCATTTTCCGTCTTAAATTCGGTATTTTCAACTCTCAGTGCCTCATTTTCCTGGCCCGTGCGCTTTTCCAATGCCTGGACAGCCACCATGAGAATCCCTTCCATATCTCCAGAGTTGATGGTCGTCGAGTTCCCAATGGTTCCGATGGCGTCGTGCCCGAAAGCGCCAAAGAACTCCTGGGCCACCGGACCGTAGTGACGAAACTGTTTGGGGTCATGCCCAATATAGTTCCAGCTTGTCAGATTCAATCCACTGATTTTTCGCAGCACCTGTTCGCCTTCCACGGGCTGGAAGTTTTCCTTTTGATTCTTGTCGGATGTGAAAGTATAGGCCACCTGCCCTTCGATGACGGTCACGGCGCTATGCCCCAAGCGAATCTTGTTACTCGCATCGACGATGGCAAAGGCACCGATGGCCGTGGCGTTGGTTAAATTCCCCATGGAAACATCGGCGCCTAGTCCTACAGCGGTGTTGTACGAGCCGATGGTGTTGCCGTTGAGCGCATTGTAGCCGCCTGCAGTGTTGCTTTGTCCCGTGGTGTTGTTGAAGAGGGCATTGAACCCGGTGGCGGTGCTTAGGCCGCCCCCATCGTTCCTGAAGAGCGCGTTGCGTCCACTGGCGGTGTTGCCTTGGCCGCTGATGTTGCCGTTGAGCGCATTGACTCCGATGGCGGTGTTGTCGATTCCGGCGATGTTGCTGGCGAGCGCACCGAACCCACTGGCGGTATTGTCGTTTCCGCCGGTGTTGTTGGCGAGCGCACTGGCCCCAATGGCAGTGTTGTTGACGCCGATGGTGTTGCTGAGGAGCGCACTCGTCCCACTGGCGGTGTTTAGGTGTCCGGTGGTGTTGCTGGAAAGCGCGTTGCCCCCATTGGCAGTGTTGCTGTAGCCGGTCGTGTTGCTGGACAGTGCAAGGTTTCCACTGGCGGTGTTGGCGCTGCCAGTCATCGTGAGGTTGCCTGCATTTCTGCCGATGAAGGTGTTGTTGATGCCGAAATTATGAAGAAAGAGAACGCCCCCCTTCAGAATGTTGCCCGCCGTCGCTGTCGAATCCACAATGGCAAGATTACCCGCGGTCACGGACAAGGGTCCCGCGACATTGACAGCACCGTTGAACTGACCTGCTGTCCCGCTAGGGGGGGCGCTGCCCACGATGGCGAAGCCGCCGGCCCCCGCATTGCCGCGCACGCCGACTATGCTGCCAATGGCGTCCACGGCCACGCTAGGACTGGTTACAAACACGCCCGCCCCCGTACCCGACTGGGTCACGTTAACAAGAGCCGTAGTCGGGTTGCCGGTGAAACTTCCGGAGCCGTTGACCGTCTGGTCTCCGCTGAAGGTATTTGCTCCCAAAGTGGCCGCAGTGCCGGTAATCTTACCCGGGCTTAACGCCCCGTTTGCTACCTGGTTATTCGTTATGCCATTCGTGGCAACGGCAACAGTAGGTGCCGCCGCAGTCCCGCCCACGGCAATCGACGCGTCACCTGCCGTTACGCTATTCACCGGCCCTGGAGGCCCTGGAGATCCTGCGGGTCCTTGAGGCCCTGCTGGCCCTTGGGGACCGGGTGAGATGGTAAACGCCGATGCATACAACGGCACACGAGCCGTCAACACGCTGACCCCGCTCTGCGTCACATCCAAATATCTGGACGAACCCGCCGGAAAGTTGCCGGCGTTGAGACCTCCAGGCCGCTCCAGCAAGAGGTCCGCAAAGCCGTTATCGTTCCTGATGTTCGATACCTCGTCGGTATCGACCATATGCGCCTCTGAGAAGATGATTGCGCCTCCCGTGGCCTGGTCCCAGACCTCGAATTGCACGGCATTGTTAGTGCTGCTGGCTGGCAGCGAACTCGCCAATGGCGACAGCGGCATAAATTTCGAAGTCGGGTCCTCCGCGTGCAGCAGCCGCCCGACACCTAAAACAAACAACAACGCCCAAAATAATTCCTTTTTCACGGTAAGTCTCCTCTTCACCCAGACTTTATCCTTACTGTCTGCTGGTGATTTTGCGCGGGGAATCAAGGTTATACACCGGGCCCCGCTAGCCCGCAATAACTCAAAGCCCGAGAGCGAAGGAAAGACTTCGCGGAAGGCCATCAACCAAGGAATGAGCCCGCTGGAATCTGTATCAGAAATTCTCGAAGGTCAAAAACCTGCCGGCGCTGAGCTGCGTCGCGTTTGTAGCGAATTGCTGCAAGAAGATTCTATCGTGCCAGATGTTCCCGGGCGAGAAGCCAGAACCGCTGATCATCGCGCCACAAATGCCGCCGGAATCGCCCATCATCGCGCCGTAGTCTTACCGCTGCGGGCAGCGCAATTGCCAATAATCCCAGAGATTGCGTCGGCTGGCTTGGGGCGACGGCATAGACCCAAATATTAGCATGTGTTTGTGCACCGTTTTAGAGGTCACCAGCCATGACAAGAAAAGACTTAGAGCTGCAAGAGCGGACCTAATTAGACGCGCCCGGACAGGCCTCTCTGATTGCTATTGAAACTGAGCGAATGTTTCGCAACATGGTGCAGCCCTACATGCGCAGAACGAGAGCTGCTATCGGCAACCCGAAAGAAACATCGATTCAGATTTACGTGGTTGGCACTACTATGTCAGTTAGAATTTGAATAGGTTCCGCATAGAAGTAGTCGTACATCACTAGAATTAGAGCGCAGTATTGGAGGTTTGCAATGTGGTTATCCCAGACTCATCGTGAGCTTCGACTTGCTGCCGTTACGGGGGCGCTTCTAATTGTCGCTCTTTTGACAACCGGAGGTTGCGCAAACCAGCCTGGTGCCAATCAATCCGCGGACGGCGCGAAACAAGAACAACCGGCGAAATCCGGTCGCCTGTTTAGCAAAGTGTTTGAGACCCCGGTCACCCTGCCAGAAGGTACGCCCATCCGCGTCACCATAGATCAGACCCTCACTAGCGACGGGAGTCGTGCTGGCGATTCGTTTGCCGCCTCCCTTTCGACGCCCCTTGAGGTTGATGGAAAGATTGTGATTCCGAGGGGAGCACATGCTGTCGGGCGCGTAGTGGGGACCAAAGAGTCTGGCCGTTTGCACGCTCCAGCACAACTACGCATCACCCTTGCGTCGGTCGAGGTGGGCGGAAAAACCTACCAACTCGAAACCAACTCGATCTCTCAGTCCGGAAAAGGTCACGGCAAACGCAACGCTGAGTTCATTGGCGGAGGCGCTGCCGCCGGTGCCCTGATCGGGGGCCTAGCCGGAGGTGGAAAAGGTGCTTTGATTGGCGCAGCAGCGGGAGCGGGTGCCGGGACAGCGGGTGCTGCGGCAACGGGCAAGAAGGAAATATCCATACCGGCCGAGAGTCATCTGACGTTTAGACTCATCGCCCCGGTCACAATCACGCTCAAAGGATAAGAACCAAATTGATGGGCCTGGGCTTTCGCGTTAAGCGGTCCCCGGGAAATTATGCTCGCGGGTCAGAGCAATAAAACGATGTTCGCTGACTAAGGGTGCCCACAAAGCGCGAGGAGCCGAAAATCAGAAAAATTGTCTGCGCAAGTGTAAATGCGAAAGTACCCCACCAGACTTTGCGGCTGCTTCGGCGGTCCGGAGTGACGCCGCCAGGGGGGCGTCCCCTAGACCAAGCTCACGCTTATCTACCCTCGTGCAACACAATCCCGGAGCGCACCTTTCGAGGGCCATTCTCCAGGAGCCTCTTGTCCGGTACCTAAGGCTTCTTCTGATGAGGATCAGAGTCGTGTGCGAACACATCTCAGTCGCTGATGTGTTATTTGTGGGTTGAAACGGCTGTTCTTGTGATCCCGAGGGTGTTCTTTAACCACGGAAATGACGCGACCCGCTACAGTATCCGCTACACCGGATTTCGGACGCTGCAACAGGCAGTCTGTAAGTCATTGAGAGACTTGGTGAGCCGCGCAGGACTCGAACCTGCAACCCGCTGATTAAGAGTCAGCTGCTCTACCGGTTGAGCTAGCGGCCCAGCAAGGTTAAGAATTTTACAAAGAAATGGCGCGATTGTCGAATGCGTCTAGCCGCGCGTCACGATTTCAGGCTCGCAGTGTCGCAGCGATTTCAAGGGCAGCTTGGCGTGCGACGGCAATATCGCCGGGCTCGAAGGAGATAGCGGCCACACGAGGATGTCCTCCGCCACCATATTTTTCGGCTAGCGAGGCGAGATTCTTTTCCGCGGGATCTTGGTTCCAAGGATTTGAGCCAATGGAAACCTTGGTACGCACAGGTGACGCGCTGACGCTGACCGAGTATTGGCACTCCGGATGCAACAGATAGGGAACAAATTTGTTATAGCCTTCGAGATCGAGGTCACTCACGTCAAAGAAAATAACTCCATCACGCGCTTGTATACGCTCGCGCAAAATCGCGATGGAGCGGCGATGACGCTCGAGCAGTGGCTCCAGATGTTTGGTGACGATTGGCAGCCGCACAACTTCCGCTAGCGGACGCATCGCCATCTCGGGGATCAGCTTTGGCACGAGTCCAGACTCGGGCGCCGCCTCAATAACTAGGGCCAGCTGCGTTGCCGGCTCCGCAAGTGCAACGGCAGATTCCGCCGTGGCGTATTGCGCACCGTCAATCACATCGCCCCAATGAATGAGGTCGGCCATGGGACGCGCATCAAACCCGAACTTTTCTTGCGCTATGGTCGCCAGGAGTTTTGTGCAGGATTTGTAGGTGGGGTCGTAGAACTTGTGGCCAGAGCTGTCACGGCGGAAGTGCGCGGCGTCCGCCGGATTGAGAAAGGCGCTCTGGTGATGGTCAAACCACCAGGTCAGGCGCGGCGAGCTGGAATATTTGAAATCCACGATTGCGTTCTCGTCCCCGTCGAAAACGTCTTCTTCCCAAGGCCCTGACGCCCGATGGGTCATCCCGGTAAAGTGAAATTCAGCGTCGGAATAAAACCGATCGCGGTAAAACCGGTAGAAAACCGCGGACGATGCGGCCCCATCAAAGCAGCGATCGTGGAAGCACAGCCGAACCTTAATCATCCAGAACCGGTCTCCAGTTTCCTGTCATTGAACCAAAATCCACAGCAGCGAAACCATCCAAGATGGGCGTCGTCATCGGGAAAGTCAAGTGGAAAGGCTGGTATGCTGCGCTAGCCTCTTACCCATTTACCTTTTGACTCCTACATCGAAGACTACTCAGACTTCGTCGCTAGGCCGATCACGGGAACATTGCTTTTTAAGATCAGCTCGTTTAGCTCGCGCAGCTCTTTCGACTGCACATCGCGCCACGCTGCCAGCTGCTTCTCCAGCCTTCCGTTCAATTCGTCGAACACGACATAGGCTTGCGCGGTGGGTGCTGCATCAGCGCTCTCGACGCTACTTTGTAACGCCATCAGCTGGTCCGCTACTTGAATGGGATAGTTAAGCGGATCTTCGTTACTGGTGGATTTTGGCTGTATGATTTTTTCCTCAATGGCCTCCATCTTCTTCCCCAGTGCGTCCGCGGCCACAATGATCGGCTTGGACTTGGCATCCGTCTCGAGTCTTTTCTTCAAAACCTTTAGCTGGTCGCGCACGCTGCGAATTTGATTTACGGCGTCATGCCCCGCGCTGACGTGATCTCGAATACGCATGGCCAGCTCGACCTGTTTATCCAAGTCGGCCTGACTGCTCTCTACCCGCGGGTCCTTCTTGATCTCCGCAGTAGTGTCGTATGTCTTTCCCCCCACGATTAGTTTGACGTGGTATGTTCCCGGAGCAGCCAGAGGACCAGAAGGACGTCCGCCCCAAGAAATTGCTCGCGGGACTCTCGAAGGCGCCTCATATCGCATGTCCCATACGAAGCGGTTCAATCCCGCATCACCAGAAAGTTTTTCGCCACGCGCCCCAAAGCCAAATTCCTCCTCCTCGGGATTAACTTCTTCATTCGTGCTCTTACTTGAGTATTTGCGAATCACTTTTCCCTTGGCGTCAGAAATTTCGAGCGTGACCTCGTCCTTCAGAGCCGCCTTTAGGAAATAATTGATGACTACTCCTGACGGAGGATTAGCTCCCACCGCAGCAGTCCCGGGCAGCCTGAATCCGGGTCCGCGAAAACGCACCGCACTCGATGGCTGATAAAGGTGCGCCTCTTCATTCGCAGTACGATCTATCATTTGCCGGATGGGACCGATGTCGTCAAGAATCCAAAATGCCCGGCCATGCGTAGCCGCCACCAGATCGTCATCCTTGACGGTGAGGTCATGAATCGGCGTTGTCGGCAAATTTGCTTTTACCGATTGCCAGTGTCCTCCGTCATCGAACGACACATAAACTCCTGGCTCGGCTCCCGCAAAGAGCAGTCCCTTGCGCTTCGGATCCTCGCGAACAGCGTGAACATAAACATTTTCTGGGAGCCCAGCTGTAATTTTCATCCATGATTTGCCGTAATCCGCAGTTTTGTAAATGTATGGACGAAAGTCGTCGACCCTGTGACGGTCTACCGCGACATAAGCGGTGCTAGCCGCGTGCGGCGATGCATCAATAATGCTGATCAAACTCCACTCTGGCAGATCTTTTGGTGTGACATTCGTCCAATGCTGTCCCCCGTCGCGCGTCACCTGCACCCAGCCGTCGTCCGTGCCCGCCCAGATCACTCCTTTTTCTAGTGGTGACTCGGCAATGGCAAACACGGTGTCGTAATACTCGACACTTGTGTTGTCCTGCGTGAGTGGTCCCCCCGACGATTGCTGCTTGCCCTTGTCGTTACGCGTAAGATCCGGACTAATCATCGTCCAACTTCTTCCTTGATCCTTGGACATGAAGATGCCCTCTCCACCGTGGTAAAGCACATTGGGATCATGCGGCGAAACTGCGATGGGAGCGGTCCATTGGAAGCGATGCTTTAGTTCCGCGGCACCTGCGCCCATGGGATTCAGTGGCCATGACGAAATGTCGTGACGCGAATGGTTACCGTGGTTATACCGTGTAATCAATCCGTCGTATGATCCGGCGTAAACAATGTCAGGATCCGATGGATTCGGTACCACATAGCCCGATTCACCGCCTCCGACGTCATACCAGTCTGGCCGATCAATCGCACCAGAGTCGCTGCGGCTTGCAATTGACACAGTCGAGTTATCTTGCTGCGCTCCATACACCCGATAAGGAAACCGCGTATCGGTTGCCACGTGATAGAACTGCGCCGTAGGCTGGTTATTCTGTGTCGTCCAGGTTTTTCCGCCGTCGTGGCTGATCGTCGCGCCGCCGTCGTTGCTGTTGATCATCCACGAGGGATTGGTCGGATCGATCCACAGCCCGTGATGATCTCCGTGCGGTGCGCGAAGCATAGAGAAACTGCGCCCGCCGTCGCCCGAGCGATACAGCGTGGTGTTCAACACGTATACCGCGTCCACGGCCTTAGGGTCGGCAAAGATATGATGGAAGTACCACGCGCGTTGCGTGTATTTATGATCCCCATTTACCAGGTGCCACGAATCGCCGCCATCCTCCGACAGGTAGATGCCTCCCTTCTGGGCTTCGATAATCGCATATACGCGATTTCCGTCCGCGCCTGAAACTGCAACTCCAATGCGCCCCAGCGTTCCTTCCGGAAACCCATGCCCCTCGAGCCGCTTCCAAGTCGCCCCGCCGTCATTCGACTTATACAAACCGCTTCCCGGCCCACCGCTGGTCATGGACCACGGCGTGCGATTGCCTTGCCACAAAGCCGCAAAGAGAATGTGCGAATTGTGCGGGTCGAAAACCAGGTCAATAGCCCCGGTCTTCTCATCTTTATATAAAACCTTCTTCCACGACTTACCTCCGTCTTCAGAACGAAACACCCCACGCATTTCGTTCGCGCCGTAGGCATGGCCTAGCGCCGCAACTAAGACCACATTGGGATTTTCTGGATCGACCAGCACTTTGGCGATGTGCCGCGTATCGGCAAGGCCAATATTCGTCCAAGTCCTCCCGGCATCTAAAGACTTATACATCCCGTCGCCATACGATATGTTCCCGCGAATGCACGATTCCCCGGTGCCAGCGTAAATAACGTTGGAGTCTGAAGGTGCAATCGCAATCGCACCCACCGACATGATGGGAGTCTTGTCTGTCAGCGGCATCCAGCTCGCACCACCATCCGTCGTTTTCCAAATGCCTCCTGCCACAGCGCCAAAGTAGTAGGTGCTCGGATCTCCGGCCACGCCCGTAGCCGCCAGAACTCGCCCTCCGCGAAAAGGACCAATCTGACGCCACTTCATCCCTTTCAACGATTGCTCGCTCAACGTTTGCGCATTAAGCGGCACAGCGTTCAACAGAAGCGCGAACAAACCCAGACCAATCACACTTTGGATCACGCCTCGCACCACACACACCTTTAGACCACCCATGCAAATTCCTCCTACCCGGATTTCAGCGGATTGTATATCCACCTCTGATCTTGTGATTCATTTTGGAGCTATATGGTTTCTGTCTGATGAATGCTTACCTGGCGGCGAAGCCTAACAAATGATTTGCGCGCCTGCAAGCATTCCCGGCGCTTTGCGAAATCTTTCAACTCAAAGTTCTCGTTTTCATTACAATGGCCCAGGCTCGGGAACATCGGTTCGACAAAACTGTCTCGAACCACGGCACTTCCGAGCAATTGCCAACATTGCCATGAATCGTGCATCCGACCCCGCACCGGACGTCGCACACTCGATTGTCGCTCCTCATCAAGAATCACTCTACAAGCCATTTCAAAACCTCTGGCCGCGCAAAGTAACCCGCGCTGAACGCCGCACACTTCTAGCGGGCGGCCTCGGCTGGATGCTTGACTCCATGGACGTCATGCTCTACTCGCTCGTGATCGCGCACCTCATGCGCGAGTTCGGCATGGACACGCGTACTGCGGGCCTTTTGAATTCGCTCATGCTCGCGGCATCGGCCATTGGCGGATTTCTGTTTGGCTTTCTCGCCGACCGCATCGGCCGCACCCGCTCGCTCATGGCTTCCATCCTCGTCTATTCCTTTGCCAGCGCAGCATCCGGCTTTTCCTCGAGCATCGTACAACTGGCTACGTTTCGATTCATCCTCGGTCTCGGAATGGGCGGCGAATGGGGCAGCGGCGCCGCGCTCATTGCCGAGACGTGGCGCCCCGAGCACCGCGGCAAAGCCCTCGGCATGATGCAATCCACATACGCACTCGGTGAAATGATTGCCGCCGGCGTGGTCTGGCTGGTCCTTCCTCGCTATGGCTGGAGGGCAGTGTTCTTCGCGGGTATTCTTCCGGCACTCATGGTTCTCTGGATTCGTCGCAATGTTCCTGAGTCTGAGGTCTGGAAGCAACACGCCGCCCAATCCAATCGCGGCTCGCTTCGGCTGCTGTGGCGAAAGGACCACGGCAGGAATGCACTGCTGGCCACCGCCATGAACGCCTGCGGAATGTTTGGTTACTGGGGCCTGTTTACTTGGATTCCGGCGTATCTGTCGCTGCCGGCCGCGCAAGGCGGCCGTGGACTCAGCCTGGTTAAAACGACTGCGTGGTTTATGGTCATGGCCGCAGGAAAATTTCTCGGCTACGTTTCGTTTGGCTTCTTCGCCGATATTTTTGGGCGCCGCCGTCCCTATTTCTCTTATCTTCTAATTGCCGCAATACTCGTACCTATCTACGGAATGGCCAAGAGTCCGTTGTGGCTGCTGGTTCTCGGTCCGTTCGTCGCTTTTTTCGGGACAGGATTTTTCTCCGGCTACGCCGCAATCGCCTCGGAATTATTCCCCGGCGCAATCCGTGCCACAGCTATGGGGTTGACCTACAATATCGGCCGCGGCCTATCTGCGGTAGCCCCCTTCGCCGTCGGCGCCTTGGCCTCCCGTCATGGCCTGGGCCCCGCCTTTCTCCTGCAAGCCGCCGCCTTCCTCATCGCCGCCCTGCTGGCCTTAGCCCTGCCGGAAACCAAAGGCAAGACCCTCGATTGAATAATCAGAGTGGTTATCTATGGAAGGTTTGGCCTCAAATCTCTCGCTAACAATATGTTAGAGATTAGCTACGCAATTTCTGGTAAATCTTTCCGACATTCGGTTTCTGCTCTATATTTGCAAGGCAGTCTGGATGGGAGCCGCCTTTTGAGAATCCATCGTCTAATTCTGTTTTCTATTTCGGTGCACCTTTTGGTTGTGGCCCCGGTTCGGAGCCAACGCAGTACAGCAACGCAGCAGGTCACAACCGCAAAGCGGCTAGCGCCTTCAGAGAGTACTTCGAAAAAGACTCAACACATGAGCTGTTGGGATAACACTAAGTCATTTACGGGTTCGCACTTGGTCCGTAGCCCTATTTTGGCTTCGGCGGACGGTCTACATCGTGCCTATGTCGAGGTGGAAGCCATCGGTTTTGAACCCCAAGACACCCGCACTTATATCGGACCTCTCTGCGAAAACACGTCCCGACTGTTTGTTGCGGGGCCACATGACCAAACGTTTCGACTCATTTATTTGTACTCGCCGGAACTTTCGGGGGGCAACAGCATGGAGCTCGTTGATTGGTCTCCTGATGGAACGCATCTCCTAGTGGAAGTCTCCCAGTGGACCTATGAGTCCGAAGCAGAGTATACGGACTTCTTGGTCTTCAACTGGAACTCTGGAACTGTAGCAAAGCCTGACTTATCTCAAATCCTTGCCTCGCGATTTGAGAATGACTGCGGCTCTGAAAACCGAGCCACAGGTTTCACTCCGGAAGGTTGGGTAGTTGTCGCAGTGAACCCCCTCGTTGATGGCATAGCCATCATGAATGGTGCGAAGTCATGCGTAGCCCGCAGGGTGCTGCTAGCGCTAGACCTCGAACGTGGACCAGCAATCACCACACAAACGCTGTCTGACAGTTTCAAGGTGCGTCACTTCGGAACATTTTCTGAATCTCATGCTGCAAAATAGCTAGCATCGGTTAGATGTGGGACTCAGTTTCTCGCGCCGTAGTAAAGATCCATGCCAGAAACAGATGAGTCGGCCAATAAAATATCGCGACAATCGCAACGAATATCACTGCAACATGCGCAGGTGGAGGTCCCCAGGCGCGATGCCAGATCGGATCAGAAAACGCATAATTCAAATTTAACGCTGGATCGCAAAGCCGCGAAATGATCAGCAGCACGGCGAGTATCGCCGACTGAAGTTTCCACCCGTGACGGTCATATCTCACCCGCCGCAACGACCAAAGTAAAACCACCGGCGTAAGAACATGAAAAAGCGAAAGTAGTCGCACAAAAAGCGGGTATCGCGAATCCCACATGTACTCAGTTCCCCCGACCAGATGCCTCCCCAGCACCAATCTCCATCCTGCATCGAGACACCACGCCGCATCGGGGAGTATGGCGCCGACACTCTGCGCGGAAAGCAGCAGGGAACTGCCGCTCCACAGAGCGATGCACGTCAGCAGCACGCCGACATCGCACACATGCAAAAAATTTGCGACGCCCCAGGTCCGCCAGTAACTCGGTATCCAAACAATGCACCACAGCAAGGCGCCCCATCGCAGCACAGGAAACGCAGGTTTAGTCACAACACTCGCATTCGCTATGGTCGACAATTTTCGCGGCGATTCGATGCAATGAATTTGCCTCGACCAGCCCGGTGAACTCGACGAACCGAAAGGGTAGCGCAATCACGGCCCAAGTGCTCAGCGAAGTTCATGCCCCGCCCAGTGGCAACGCATCGTGTATACTTGCGCGTTTATAGTATTACACTGGAGAGGATAGAAGCTTTTGTATCCGTATCTACATCTCGGTCCATTGACGTTGCCGACTTTCGGCTTGTTTGTCGCTGCCGCGCTGCTTTGCGCGTCCTTCGTAATGCAAGCGGATTTGCGCCGCCGCGGTCTTCCCGCTGACGCTTACACAATCATCGGCCTCGCGGGCCTCGCTGGTCTGGTGGGCGCGCGACTGTATCATCTGCTCGAGAGTCCACGCGATTTTTTTGCCGATCCGTGGCCCCAATTGTTTAGCCGTACCGGATTTGCGTGGTTTGGTGGCTTTCTCGGCGGATTCATAACCCTGATTTTACTGGCGCGTCATTACAAGATATCAATTCTCGAAATGCTCGACGCAGCCTCGCCCGCAGCGGCACTGGGCTACGGAATCGGCCGGATCGGCTGCCTCACGTCGGGAGATGGCGACTACGGAATTCCGACTTCGCTGCCCTGGGGCATGAGTTTTCCGAATGGCCTTGTACCCACTACCGAGCACGTCCATCCCACGCCGATTTATGAATGGTTGGTCGCGCTGGCCATCGCATGGTTTCTTTGGCGCTTGGGCGCAAAGTCAGTGCGCGGTCCGAAGGCCACTGGCGAGATCTTCTGCAATTACTTGATTCTCACTGGCATCGCCCGTTTTTTGGTGGAATTTATTCGCATTAACCCGCGTTCCTTTTTCGGAATGTCCAACGCGCAGACCGTTGCCGCGCTGACCGCAATTGCTGGAGCTATTTTGCTTTGGCGGATCAAGCGCCGCTTCCACTCAAAAAAAAAAGAACATCGCATTCTTGAGCACGCCTCCACGCGCGGTGATGTTGTTCAACGCGAATATCATCGGCCCACGCCTGAATGCCCGCATCCGGAACGCTGGCACATGTTCGATTCGTTGACTGCGGAAGTCGAGGTCCTGGAGTTCTTGAAATGCCTCGTCACCACTCTGAAGCCGCAGCTCGTCGTCGAAACCGGAACGTTTATGGGGATCAGCACGCTGTGGATTGCCGAGGGGCTCAAGCAAAATGGAAGGGGTCGCGTTGTGACCTGCGAGTATGACGCGAAAGTTTTTGCTGCCGCAAAAAAAAGGTTTGATGCTTCAGGATTATCTGAATTTATCGATTGCCGCAACGAATCGAGCCTCGAGACGCAGGTCGAAGGCACGATTGACTTGTTGTTTTGTGACAGTGACGCGCCGCTGCGTGAAAAAGAAGTACGTCGTTTCTTAACGCAACTTAATCCGCATGGGGTAATCGTAATGCACGATGCCAGCTCGCTGATGAAAACGGTGCGCGACGCAGCTTTAAAGCTCGAGCAAGAAGGCCTGCTTTCGGTCTTGCTGCTACCCACGCCGCGCGGATTGGTGCTGGCACAAAAGCGCGAAGGTCGCCGTTAGCTGAGGAACAAAGCAATGGTCATCGCAGCTTCGATTGTTGCAATTGTTGTTTCCAGCGCGCAAAGAAGCGACCAAAACTCCCGGCCGCTTCTTCTTGTTCCTTTAACGTTGTCTCCATTCCGTTACAGATCATTACTCCGTTGACGGTTTATCCTTTGGAGCAGCCTTGCTGTCCTCCGGTTTTCCTTGGGCATCGTACACGCCCACAGGACCAAATTTCTCCATCACAGTTTTAATTTTACTGGCATCGCCAACGGCCACAACTTGCATGGTTTGCGGGTTGATATATGTCTGTGCGACGCGTTGTAGGTCGTCGGCGCTCACCGCGGCTATCTTGACTGGATATGTATCCCAATAATCTTCGGGAAATCCGTAGATTTTTCGCTCCACTGCAAGCTGCAGCACTTGCGTCGGCTGCTCGAGAGACAATGCAAAACCAGCAACCACGGCGCGCCGCGCCTCGTCGAGCTCCTTCTCGGGAACTTTTTCGTCGCGGATGCGGTTGAGCTCCTTCATGAATTCGTTCATGGCCCCTTCGGTGACGTCAGTGCGGAGATCACCTCCAGCACGCCAAGGTCCTGGAAACTTTGAAGCTGCGAAGGAGCTGTAGACGCCATAGGTGTAGCCTTTCTCTTCGCGAAGATTCAAGAAGAGACGGCTGGCAGCGCCGGCACCGAGCACCTGGTCGAGAACCACGAGCGGCACATAATCGGGGCTGGTGCGTGCAATGGCGATATTTCCCATCGCCAGTGTGGTTTGCACCGAATCCGGCCGATTGACAACGTAGATTTTTCGTGCGGCCGCAGGCGTTGGATTTCCCGGCTGGCTCGCTTTGGCTTCTGTTTTTTGCCACGCCCCGAGCCACTTCGTCAGTTTTGGAATTAAATCTTTTGCGTTGACGTCGCCGGCAATCGCCAGAATCGCATTCTGTGGCGCATAGAATTCCTTGTGCCATTTCGCAAGGGTTTCGGAAGTCAGCGCGTCCAGTGATTCCGGTGTGGCCGAAACAGTTGACGCCGGATGTACGCCATAGACCGCTTTGGCAAAACGTTCACTGGCGAGGAAGCCCGATTGAGTCCGCTGCTGTATCAATTGCGCTTTGAGCCGCTGTTTTAATTTGGCGAGTTCGTCGCTGGGGAATGTCGGATTTTCCAGAACATCGGTCAACAGTGCAAACCAATCCTCAAAATTGTCGGAGAGCCCCGACGCATCGATGATCGCGGCGGTCTGACCGAAACGCGCCGATGCAGAAAGCTGCGCCCCCATACGATCGACTTCTTCACCAATTTGCCTGCTCAAGCGCGTCTTCGTTCCTTCGCGCAACATGAGCGCGGTAACCTGCGCAAGCCCCGGCTGGTTGGCAGGTTCGCCCAGAGCGCCCGCACCATCCAGACGTAGGGTCACATTCACGGTGGGAAAACGATGATCTTGGAGAATGAGCACGCTGAGACCATTCGGAAGCGTCGTCTCCACAGGACGGGGGAGTTTTACGTGCAAAACCTCCTTGGAGACCGGAGCGCGATTTTTTCGCTCAACCTTGCTGACGGAAACAGCTTTGGAATCCCCACCTGGAGCCTGAGCCCAAATCATGCCTGCGGAGAGAGTCGCCAATACCAGCAAGCGAGGTAAAATCGTGCCGCGATTAAATACTGCTTTGCATATGGTCATGATTTATCGTTCCTTTCCCGCTGCCCCGGGCTGCCCGCCTGGAGCACCGCGCGGCGTGGGCGTTGTGAGAACTACTGTGCGATTGGTAGGCTTCATGTAGGTCTGCGCGACGCGCTGGATGTCGGCCTTAGTAATGCTCCTGATTTTTTCTCCGACTGTATTAATCAGGCCGGGATCGTTATAGGCCGTAGCATACTGCGCCAGTTGGATGGCCCGGAAGAGGGTCCCTTGCAGCTGACTGGCCCGATCGTGGCGGTCCAGCATGCGCACTTTTTCGAGCTCCCAATCGGCGACGGGTTCTTTTTGGAGCCGCTCGATTTCCTCGTAAACGAGCTTCTCGGCTTCCGCCGTATCTTTTCCCGGACGAACCAGGGCAATCGTCGAAGCGAGCGAAGGACCGCGGCGTTCTTGCGCAAAGGCTACGGTCTGCGCCGCGACTTCCTTGTCTTTCACCAGTTTTTGATACAGTCGTGAAGATTGGCCGCGGCCCAGAATTTCCATCAGCACCGCCATGGCGTACCAGTCAGCCGTGTTTCCCGGTGGAATTTTGTATTCGATATCAACGCGCGGGAGTTGCGCAAATGTATCCTGGATAGTTTTGCGGCGCTCGGCTGTTTGCGCCGGCTCGCTCATATCCGGAACCGGCGGCGTGGCTTGCGGGGGAATCGTTTCAAAATATTTTTTTATTTTGGCAATCGCTTCCTCGCTTTTGAAATCGCCGACGAGCGCGAGCACGGCATTGTTCGGGGCATAATAGATACGAAAAAATTCGGATACGTCCTGGACGGTAGCGGCATCGAGATCCTTCATTGAGCCGATCGTGGAGTGCTTGTAGCCAAAATTGTCGTAAGCGGTGTCGACGATCGTCTCGAAGGTCTTGCCGTACGGTTGATTGTCGACACCGAGTCGCCTCTCTTCTTGCACGGCGTTCCGTTGGTTGTCGAGATTGCCTTGCGTGATGGCCAGAGACTTCATGCGGTCGGCTTCGAGGTATAGCCCGAGGTCAAGCTGGTTCGCCGGCAGAGTTTCAAAGTAAATGGTGCGGTCGGCGTTGGTGGTGCCGTTCATGCCGCCACCATTATTTTCAATAAGAATGAAGTGCTCGCCCTTGCCCACATTCTCCGAGCCTTGATACATCATGTGCTCAAACAAATGAGCGAAGCCGGTGCGGCCTTGGCGCTCATCGCGCGAGCCGACGTTATAGTTCACGGCGATCGAGTAGGTTGGCGCGGCATGGTCCTCGGAGAGAATCACCCGCAAACCATTTTTTAGAGTGATTTGCTGAATCGGAATCTGCAGGGAGCGTGAAGCGGTTTTCGCGGTCTGCTTGGCGGCCTGGTCCTGCGTCGCCCATTGTGTTCCGGGCAGACCGATCAACAATCCCAGCGCGACGGGGATCGCGAGGGCAAATTTCACCTTATGCATAGCCAACTCCTTAGCGTAAACATGTGTAATCACAAAAACCCAGCACTTTGAGTAGACGCGCTGCCAACGTTTTTGGCTTGCCGACATCATGCCACAGTTGCTGGTTATTCGCACAGGAAGGGCGAGGGACGAATTCTCGCATAGCGTACGATGTCTTGGTTGCGCGCGGCCTTCAAATTGAGAAGGGTACTCATGCTCAAGGTTGCTTGATGACAGCACCATCTTTCATGACGAACGTTACGTGCTTGAGTGTCTGAATATTGTCGAGAGGATTTTCCGGGGTGGCGATTATGTCGGCGGCAAGCCCGGGCTTCAGCGCGCCGCGAACTTTGTCGACCCCGAGCAATCGGGAGGCATTAATAGTCAGCGCGCGAAGGGTATCGGTGGGCGGCACACCGGCGTCCACCCAGCTGTCAATATAGCCGATGGCCAAAGTTCCGCGAGTCTCCCCAGGAATTGCTACATCGACATCGGTGCCGAACGCCATGGTGACGCCAATCTTGTAAGCACGCTTCAAGCGATCAACCCAGATGCTATGCTCTCCCAGTTGTCCGCCGAGAACTTTAAGCATTTGATCGGTGAATTCAGTGCCGACCAGAACCACGTTATTTTTTTTCGCCAAAGCTAAATCTTCGTCGGTCATTCGGAAGCCGTGTTCGATCGAATCCACACCGGCTTCCGCCGCATTGTGCGCCCCGGGATGCGTCCAGCAATGGGCCGCGAGCTTGAGCCCGCTCGCGTGAGCTTCGGCGATCATGAAGCGGATATCATCCACGGAATAAATGTAAGTCTGGTCGTCCACAACGATTTTGATGACGGTTGCGCCGTAATGAATATTCTCCCGGATCGCTTTGCGCATCTCGTCGCGGGTATCGGCAAAAAGGTATTCAGGCGTAGCAAGGTTCCGCTTTTCGGGCTGGAGCTGAAATTGGCCGCCGTACGGCGCGATAATAACGCCCGCATTGACGATCGTCGGACCGGGCACGATGCCTGCTTCGATGGCGCGCCGCAGGTCGCTGTCCGCATAGTTGCCTGCGTTGCCGACATCACGTACCGAAGTAAAGCCGGATTCGAGCATGGCGCGAGCATTGGCCACGCCTTCGATTGCGCGGTAAGCGGTGGTATCGAGCAGCGTCGTGAAGAAATAGTTACCGTTATCGCGGCGCGGCTGGACGGTCATGCACAGATGGGTATGCGCGTCAAACATTCCCGGAAGCACGGTGGAGTTCGCCAGGTCGATAATTCTCGCGCTGGTTGGAATTGTGACGTGCGCGCCGATTTCTTTTATGGTCGCTCCGTCCACTAGGATGGTTTGGTTCGCTGAGGTTTTTCCGGACTCCGGGTCCACCAGCTTGCCCGCTTTGATGGCGATCAGCTGCGTCGTCGTGGTCTTGCGTTGTGCCGCGCCAGGCATCGCGAAAAACGTGAATAGGCACAGTGGGAGAAGTAAGAATTTACCTCGCATCATTGCTTCTTGGTCCTTTCGCTGCTACTCGTCGCCAGGGTTTTTCTTTGTGCCGTACAGAAAAAACGAAGTTACAGCATTTGGCGGAGAACGTACTGCAAGATGCCGCCGTGATGGTAATAGGTGACTTCGTCAGGCGTGTCCACGCGGGCGACAGCCGAGAAAGTCTTCTCGTCACCCTCGGGCGTAACCGCACGAACGGCGAGTGTTTCGCGAGGCTTCAGGCGCACAATCCCCTCGATGTCGAAAACCTCGCGGCCTGTTAGGCCAAGGCTGTCGCGCGTTTGGCCGGGTTCGAATTCGACCGGAAGCACTCCCATACCGATCAGGTTACTGCGATGAATTCTCTCGAAGCTTTCGGCAATCACCGCGCGGACGCCAAGCAGCAGCGTGCCCTTGGCGGCCCAATCGCGAGAAGACCCGGAGCCGTATTCTTTGCCGGCTAGGACCACCAGGGCCGTTTTTTCCGTTTTGTATTTCACCGCCGCATCGTAAATCGTCATTTTTTCGCCTTCGGGAAGATGCAGCGTCCACCCGCCTTCGGTACCGGGTGCGAGCAAATTGCGCAGTCGAATGTTTGCAAAGGTGCCGCGCATCATTACTTCATGATTTCCTCGCCGCGCGCCGTAGGAATTAAATTCGTGAGGCTTGACACCCATCGCAATGAGGTATTTTCCAGCTGGCGAATCGACCGGAATCGAGCCGGCGGGCGAGATGTGATCCGTCGTGACGCTGTCACCGAGGATGGCCAGAACCCGCGCGGCACGTATGTCTTGGAGCGCCACCGGCGCGGCGGGCATATCGTCGAAGTACGGCGGCAGCTTGATGTAGGTGGACTTTTCATCCCAGGCGTACAAATCACCTTCCGGCACGGGCATGGAACGCCACTGTGCGTCGCCATCGAAAACTTCGCTGTACTGCTTGTGAAACATCGCCGTGGTTACCGATGCACGCACGGTGGCCTCGATTTCTTGCGGCGTCGGCCAGATGTCACGAAGAAAAACGGGCTGGCCGGCTCGGTTGCGGCCGAGCGGTTCGCGTGAAATATCGATATCCATGCGTCCGGCGAGCGCATACGCTACAACCAGCGGCGGCGACGCGAGATAGTTTGCGCGCACCAGGGGATGAATGCGCCCTTCGAAATTGCGATTGCCGCTCAAAACCGCAACAGCCACAAGATTATTTTCCTTGATCGCCGCGGAAATTGGCTCGGAGAGCGGGCCGCTGTTGCCGATACACGTCGTACAGCCATAGCCCACCAGGTGAAAGCGCAGCGTTTCGAGATAGGGCATCAGCCCGGCGGCGTTCAAATAATCGGTAACGACTTTCGAGCCGGGCGCGAGACTGGTTTTCACCCACGGCTTGGTTTGTAGTCCGCGCTCCACCGCTTTTTTCGCGAGCAAACCTGCACCGAGCATGAGCGACGGGTTCGAGGTATTTGTACAACTCGTGATGGCGGCAATCACCACTGCGCCGCTGCTCAAGTCAAATTCATCGCCATTATTTTTCACCGCGATGTTTTTGACCGGCACACCCTGAACAATTTTTTGGAATGACGCTTTAGCTTCACGCAAGGCCACTCGATCTTGCGGGCGTTTTGGCCCGGCCACGGTCGGTTCGACCGTTGCCAAATCAAGCGCGAGGGTGCTGCTGAAAATCGGGTCGGGAGTCGCATCGGTGCGAAACAGCCCTTCTTCTTTGGTGTAAGCCTCGACGAGCGCTATCTGTTCGGCAGATCTCGCCGTGAATCGCAAATAATTGAGAGTTTCCGCGTCCACAGGAAAGAATCCCATGGTCGCGCCATACTCCGGGGCCATATTGGCAATCGTCGCGCGGTCGGGAAGGCTCAAGCTCGAAAGGCCCGTACCATAAAACTCGACGAACTTTCCCACGACACCGCGTTTACGCAGAATTTCGGTTACGGTCAGGACGAGGTCAGTCGCCGTCGTACCCTCAGGCAGGCGCCCGTGAAGCTTAAAGCCGATGACTTCCGGTATCAGCATCGTAAACGATTGGCCAAGCATGGCCGCTTCGGCCTCGATTCCACCAACACCCCAGCCGAACACACCCAATCCGTTCACCATGGTCGTGTGCGAGTCGGTACCCACGAGCGAGTCAGGATACGCAGCCAGTTTATTTCCGCGCGGCGCAGAACACACCACGCGCGCCAGGTATTCCAAATTTACTTGGTGGCAAATTCCCGTATCGGGTGGAACGACTTTGAAGTTTTGAAAGGCTTTTTGGCCCCAACGCAAAAAAGCATAGCGTTCGACGTTGCGTTGGAACTCCATCGCTGCATTGAGCGAGAGCGAATCTGATTTACCAAAGCTATCGACCTGTACGGAATGGTCAATCACTAGCTCGGCCGGGAAAAGCGGATTGATTTTTCTCGGGTCTCCTCCCATGCGCTTGACCGCTTCGCGCATGGTTGCCAGATCAACCACCGCGGGAACGCCTGTAAAATCCTGCAAAAGAACCCGTGACGGCATGAACGCAATTTCTTTTTGCGGCGTGCCCGGCGCCCATCCGGCCAGCGTGCGAATGTCGTCGGCGCGAACCGAGCGTCCATCTTCATGGCGTAGTAAATTTTCTAGAAGAATTTTCAGAGAAACCGGCAGGCGCGGCACATTGCCGATACCTTGTTTCTGAAGAGACTCCAAGCGATGCACTTCAAAGCCCTGCGCTCCGACTTTGAGGGTGTCCAAAGTATTAAAGGAGTTCCCGGCGGTCTTCGCCATCCTGAATATCCTTCCTTTCGCGGCCTATCTATTCTAACCGATTTATCGTCGCTCGATTGGCTCAACGTCGATGGCATGCCATAATTCTTCCCGCGTGTCATAATTCCAGTTGCCGGCTTGATAATGAATATCGTTCTTGTAGCGACGTACGAAATGGGCCGCCAGCCATTCGGACTGGCGTCCCCTGCGGCGTGGTTGCGGCAGCTTGGCGCTTTGGTCCATTGCGTCGATCTTTCTCGCGAACAATTTCCGGTCGCAACGATACGCGATGCCGATCTCGTTGCCTTCTATGTGCCTATGCACACGGCTACTCGTCTTGCTGTGCAATTGATTGGACCGTTGCAGCACTTGAATCCGCGCGCACACATTTGTTTCTATGGGTTGTATGCGTCGATGAACGAGCAATATTTGCGCAGCCTCGGGGTTCAAACAATTCTTGGCGGGGAATTTGAAGAGGGCCTCGCGCACCTCGCCGCCCGGTTGCGACCAAAAGGATTGACAGCAAACGAAGGATTGCAGGCAAGCGGCGGGCGATTGTCCACAGCAGATGTTCAATCGCGCATAAAAGAAGTTCCGTCATCCATCCCGAGTGAGAGCAGCCAGCAGGAACCAGTCCTCTCCCTTGCTCGTCTCAGGTTTCAAATCCCCGATCGAAGCGGCCTCGTGCCCCTCGATCGCTACGCGCATCTAGTGATGAATGCGGGCGACCACCGCGCCGTCGGCTACACCGAAGCCAGCCGCGGCTGCCGGCATCTTTGCAGACATTGTCCTATCGTGCCCGTCTACAACGGAATGTTTCGCATCGTCGATCGCCAGGTTGTGCTGGAAGACGTGCGCCGGCAAATCGCCGCAGGGGCGCGCCATATCACTTTCGGCGATCCCGATTTCTTCAACGGTGTTGGCCATGCGCTCGCAATAGTCCAGGAGCTTCATCGTGAGCACCCACGTATCACCTACGATGTCACAATCAAGATTGAGCATCTTCGCAAGCATCGCCAGCACCTCGAGACATTGCGTGACACCGGATGCCTGTTTGTCACGAGCGCCGTGGAGTCGGTGGACGACGCCGTGCTCGAGCGGCTCGACAAGGGTCACACGCGCGCCGATGTTCTCGCGACCGTTAGAGATTTCCGTGAATTGGGGATGATCCTGCAACCCACCTTGGTGCCCTTCACTCCGTGGACCACGCTGGAAAGCTTTGCGGAGCTTCTGCGCATTCTCCGTGAAGAAGAACTGCAAGAGCATGTCGCGCCGATTCAGCTTGCCATTCGCCTGTTGATTCCTGCGAGCTCGCGTCTGCTCGAGCTACCGGAAGTGAGCGAACTGGTCGGTCCATTCGATCCAGAACGCTTGGCGCATCCCTGGCACCATCCCGATTCGCGCGTAGATGCGCTTTGCGAAGAAGTTCAGGATATCGTGGCCGCCGGTGAAAAAATGAAACGTTCGCGTAGCGCAGCATTCGAAGCAATACATCGCGCAGCGTCGCGAGCGCTGGGAATTTCCGAGGAGGCATGGCGCACTGCCGAGCCGCGAATCGCCCGGGCCGCGATTCCGTACCTCGACGAGCCTTGGTATTGTTGAGCCGAGCCCACCGGGGACCAGTTGGTCTCCCTCGCAAAAGCGAAGGAAGCAATCCAGCTGGCCGAATCTTTCGTTTAACTCTTTAGCAGCAAAATGCAGCCAACTTCTCGCAAACGCCTTTTGATCCTCGCCAGTAAGCTGGGCTATCAGACCAGTAGTTTTTCCGCGGCTGCTCAGAAACTAGGCGTCGAAGTAATTTTCGCAACCGATCGCTGCCATCAGCTCGAAGATCCTTGGGGCGACCGCGCCATCCCCGTTCATTTCGAGCGGCCCCAGCAAGCCGCGCTGGACATTGTGACTGCCATCCATGAGGCGCACGAAGCACCGCCCGACGCTCTGCTGGCGCTCGGCGATCGCCCCACAGTTACCGCCGCCTACGTCGCCAAAGCCTTAGTGCTCGAGCACAATTCGCCTGCGGTTGTCGAAGCGTGCCGCAGCAAGCTTCGCCAAAGAGAAATATTTAGGGCGGCCGGCTTGCCCGTCCCTCCATTTTTTTCTTTTTCCATAGGTGAGTTGCCGGAGATTGTGGCCACGCGCGCGCAATTTCCGTGCGTCATCAAGCCGCTCTCGCTGTCGGCGAGCCAGGGCGTAATCCGCGCGAACAGCGTGCCAGAATTTTCTACGGCCCTCACGCGCATTCGCCGCTTGCTGCAATCACCGGAGCTGCAAGTGACGCGCGAGCCCAGTCTCGACCGCCTTCTCGTGGAGCACTACATTCCAGGAAGCGAAGTCGCTCTCGAAGGACTCCTCGACGATGGGAACCTGCGCATACTTGCGATTTTTGACAAGCCCGACCCCCTCGAAGGACCATTTTTCGAAGAGACCATTTACGTAACTCCGTCACGCCTGCCGCTCGAAATTCAGCACAAGATCCAGCACTGCGCGCAAGATGCTGTGCGCGCGCTTGGTCTAATTCGCGGGTCGGTCCACGCTGAATTTCGCATCAACGAGCAAGGGCCCTGGATTCTTGAAGTAGCGCCCCGGCCCATTGGCGGGCTCTGTTCACACGCGCTCCGTTTTGGCCCCTTTCAGAACGTCGAAACTCATGAGACGCAAGAATTTATTTCTCTGGAAGAATTGCTCGTGCGTCACGCTCTCGGTCTGTCTGGAGCCGATCTCCCTCGTGAGCAGGCCTCTTCCGGAGTTTTCATGATTCCAGTCCCCAACAGCGGCGTGTTTGAAGGCGTCGAGGGGCTCGACCAGGCACGTTCAACACCGGGCATCACCGAGCTGCACATCACGGCGCGCGTTCACGATTACATTGCCGCGTGGCCTGAGGGCGCTAGTTATTTGGGATTTATTTTTGCTCGTGGAAACGATCCGGCAGGCGTTGAATCTAGTTTGCGCGCGGCTCACAGCCGGCTGCGATTTCATCTTGCAGAGCGACTCGCCGTCGAACATCCCGCGCTTTCGCAAACCAAGGGAGCGTCCTCAGGCGACCACTAGCCCTTCGCTTTTTGCGGAACATACCCTTCAGGAAGTTTCGCTCCTTCACCGAAGAAAAACTGCTCCATTTGTTCTTCCATGATCTTTTGCGATTGCGGGTCAAGCGGGTTCAGGCGGAATTCATTCATGACCATCTTGGAATGTTCGATCCACAACTTCCAGGCTTCCTTGGAAACATTCTCGTAGACGCGCTTTCCCAGTTCTCCCTTCCAGGGAATACGCTCCAGCCCCGGCATCTCTTTTCCAAATTTCACGCACTTGACCATGCGCGTTCCCAGTGTCACCGGTTCAGCTGGCGCTGCGTGCGAGTGTCCACAGCCTTCATCGGCCATCTGCTGTTCCTCCTGCAGGCGTTTCCAAACGTCAGAATACTTCATTGGCACGCAAAATCATAGCAGCGCGCGGAAGTGGTCCGTTTCCGACAAACAAGCTGGCGAACTTGCTCGGAGTCGGCGTCGTAACGGGGATTAATTACACTAAGGTTTCCTTGGCACTTCCGAACGATGAGCACAGTCTTGATGGTACGCGGTGATGAGGCGGCCGACCTGGCCTGTCCTAAGGGCGCCAATAGACTACCCGATGACGCTCCTGCGGCTCCCAGCCCCTCACCGTACATGTGGCCTGTGTTTCTTAATTGTTCAAATGCTGGCCGGGCTTGACGTTCTGGTTGAGCCGCAGCGCGTTCGTTGGGTCGTACTTTTTCTTGATCTCTACCAGCCAAGCGTAGTTCGGCCCGTACGCTTTCCTCACAAGCTCGTCGCTCGTTTCGCCCAACGCGTTGACGTACACCCCGTGAGTAAAGGGTTGCAGATTGTCGCGCAGAGCTCTCACCCATCGAACCGCATTCGCCTGCGAGACTCTTCGGTAATTTCGGATTTCAGCTCTAGCTTGGCGCAAAAACGTATGCCAGCCACCCTCTGGTGTCAAGCTCGGATCACCATGGGCATAGTTTGGTAGCAAGTTCGGGTCGCTGGGCAGCTGCGCTGGCCGGCCTGGTCTGATGCTCACTTCCAACCGGCCAAAGAGATTATGATTCATCCCACAAGCGTAACTTAGCGATTGATGTGAGTGAGCTTGCGCGATGCGTGTGTTTCTGAGACAAAAGAGGATGCAGGAAACGCAGCCGCGTCAACTGGTTCTGTGGGGAGGACAACTGTGGGCTTACCCACACAGCAAATTTCGCCGGGCAGATTCGTAGCAGCCCATCGCGATGCTGTAAATCGTTTGCAAGCCAACGCCGCGATGCAAAAGATGTGGTCAAAGGACGCTTCGCTTTGGCAGGCGGATGCGCAACATGCTCGGGTGATTGCCAACCGCTTGGGCTGGATCGGCGTTCTCGACACCATGCAAAAGGACGCCGACAATCTTTCGCAATTTGCGCAGTCTGTCGCGGGTGCCGGATTGCGAGACATCGTTCTCCTCGGTATGGGCGGGTCGAGTCTCGCACCTGAAGTGTTCGCGCTCACCTTTCCCGCTACCGCAAAAGGTCGCCGCTTCTTCGTGCTGGACAGCACCGATCCTGGTTCGATTCGCGCCGTGGAAACGTCCGTAGACTTGCGGCACACGCTGTTTGTCGTGGCCAGTAAGTCCGGGAAAACGATCGAGACCCTTTCGCAGTTTTTGTATTTTCACGATCGCATGCGAGCGAGCGACATTCAGCCTCCCGGCAAAAATTTTGTGGCCATCACCGATCCCGGCTCGTACCTTGCGCAGCTGGCCTCCGAACATGGGTTCCTGCGGACATTTCTGAATCCGCCTGATATTGGTGGGCGCTATTCCGCGCTTTCCTATTTTGGTCTGGTCCCGGCGGCGCTGTGGGGCGCAAAGCTCGAGGATGTTCTCGGCAGCGCGTTGGACATGCGCAAGGCGTGCGGAGCGTCAGCTGCGGCGGACTCCAATCCGGCGCTGCAATTGGGCGCGCTACTGGGAACAGCGGCCGCCGACGCGACCGACAAACTCATTCTTCTGAGCACACCGAGTCTTGTGCCTCTAGGCAATTGGATAGAGCAACTGATTGCGGAAAGCACCGGCAAGCAGGGGAAGGGAATCGTGCCCGTGGCCGGCGGCGTGCCAGTAACGCCTGAGGTATTTGCACAAGGCTGCGTCGTTGCGGTGCTGGCACAGCAAGGGGAAAACACAACGGCGCTCGATGCCGCGGCAAGTTCGCTCCAAGACCGTGGTGTGCCTATAGTGCAGATACGTCTTGCAGACCCGAGCCAGTTGGGCGCTGAATTTTTTAAGTGGGAGGCGGCCACTGCGGTGGCCGGCGCGGTTCTCGCGATTGATCCGTTCGATGAGCCCAACGTGCAGGAAAGCAAAGACCGCACTGCAAAGATTCTTGAAGAATTCCAAGTCAAGGGCCGGATGCCAGTCAGTGCAGTGCGCCTCAGCGAATCGGGAATCGAGCTTTACGCAGAAGGTGCCACTCACCGCAATATTTCCACGCTGAAACTCACAGAATCCTTGCGTGCATTTTTCGAGCAGCGCAAGCCGCGTGATTATGTTTCCTTGCTGGCGTATGTTGAAAGAAACGATTCCAATGCCGCACCGCTTGGTGCGATTCGCGAAGCTCTGTCACGCGCTCTTGGCCTGCCGGTTTTGCTCGGCTACGGTCCGCGATACTTGCACTCCATTGGGCAGCTTTACAAAGGAGGCCCGCCCACAGGAATGTTTCTAGTGATCACCGCGACTCACGCGGAGGACGTTCCCATTCCTGGGGCGAAGTACACCTTTGGTCAGCTCCAATTCACGCAAGCACTGGGCGATTTTGAATCGCTTGCGGGCCGCGAAAAGCCGGTTTTACGTTTGCATCTCAGCGAGGGTGCGGCTGCGGGCCTGCCAAAATTGCAGAACGCGATGAAACAAGCCCTCTCCTCGATTCGTGCGGCCGGCCAATGATTTTTACATTCGGCAAGAAAGTTTTCGATGAGGGGAATACATCCTGTGAGCAATTCTGAAGTTCTGCAATGGTGCTTCGCCGCAGGCCGTGTGTAGCGGTGGCCCGACTCACAACCATGTTTTGGGATATCGGCGGTGTGCTTTTGACCAATGGCTGGGACATTGATTCCCGCAAAGCTGCCGCAGAAATTTTTCAATTGGATTGGGACGATTTCGAGCGGTTTCACGATGCGTCTTTCGCCAATTGGGAAAAAGGGCGAATTACCCTGGACCAGTATCTTGACCGCACGGTGTTTCGGCAACCACGGACATTTTCGCGAGAGGAGTTCACTGCGTTTATCTTGGCGCAATCCCAAGAGTATCCGCAGAGCAGGGCCGTCTTGACGGAGCTGGCCGGCAGTGGCCAATACTTCATGGGCGCCATAAACAACGAACCACTGGAACTCAACGAGTACCGTATTCAGAAATTCGAGCTCAAGCCGGAATTTCCCGTTTTCTTTAGTTCCTGCTATGTTGGAACGCGCAAGCCCGAAGAAGATATTTTCCGCATCGCGCTGCACGTGACGCAGAAGCTTCCGGCAGAGTGCTTGTTCATTGATGATCGCGAGGTCAACCTCGAGAGCCCGCGCCGCATGGGATTGGACACGATTCACTATCAGAATCCGGAACAGTTGCGCGGCGAACTGACAAGCCGCGGCGCAAAACTGAGTGCATAAACGTTCAAAGGACTGTATGGAAATAGCGATAGTTGGCTTGGGCCAGATAGACTTGAATGCGTGTACGCGGCAGCGCGATAAGCCAAGTGGAAAGTCCGACTCAGAACGCGGCGAGTTGGAAACACAATGATGCCCAGCAATTCCCAAAAACCACCTGGAACTGCTTCTGCGCCCAGGAGCGAAACCGCGCACTCGCCGGAACGTTGCACCATCGTGCTTTTTGGAGCATCCGGAGATCTCGCGCGCCGCAAAGTTCTACCAGCGCTTTACGACTTGGCCGCACATAACGGATTGGCCCATCAGCAATATGCCATCATTGGTTTTGCGCGAACCGGGATGACCGATGAAAACTTTCGCTCGACCGCTGCGGAAGCAGCCAAGAGTATTTCCGAGGTCGGTCCGATTGATGAATCGGCATGGAACGATTTCGCCCAAAATCTTTTTTACCACTCTGGTGAATATCACGATCCGCAATCCTACACGAAGCTTGCAATCCGGTTGCGCGAGTTGGAAAGCGAACGCCGAATCCCCGCAAACCGGCTGTTTTATTTAGCGACTCCGCCGGAGGTTTATCCAGCCATCGTCGAACAATTAGGCCGCGCGGGATTGGCCAAACCTGTGAACAACGACTCCTGGGTTCGCATCATTATCGAGAAGCCTTTTGGCCGCGACCTGGCCTCGGCGCGCGACTTGAACGGCAAAGTTCTCAAGGTTTTCGACGAGTTGCAGATTTTCAGAATCGATCACTATCTGGGAAAAGACACCGTGCAGAATCTCTTAGTGCTCCGCTTCGGCAACGGTATTTTTGAGCCGCTGTGGAACCGCAATTATATTGATCACGTCCAAATCACCGCGGCCGAGACTCTGGGCGTCGAGCGCCGCGCGGCATTTTACGAAACGACCGGAGCCCTGCGCGACATGATTCAGAGCCATGTGTTGCAATTGACGTCGCTTGTTGCGCTGGAAGCGCCGGCCTCTTTTGACGCTACCGCAGTCCGCAACGAAAAACTCAAGGTCTTGCAATCGATTCGGCCGTTCACTTCTGAAACCATAGCGCGCGACGTGGTGCGAGCGCAGTACGCCGCCGGGAAACTCGGCGACAAGCCAGTGGCCGGCTATCGCCAAGAGCCAGGAATAAAACCTGATTCGTGTACAGAAACTTTTGTCGCTGGCAAACTGGCAATTGATAATTGGCGCTGGGCGGGCGTGCCGTTTTATTTGCGTACCGGGAAACGGCTGGCGAGCCGCACCAGCGAAATCGTGATTCAATTTCGCCAGGTTCCGCACGTCGTCTTTCGCGGGCGAAATGTCGACGCGAACCGGCTGGTGCTGAATATTCAGCCGGACGAAGGAATTTCAATTTCTTTTGGGGCCAAGCGTCCCGGCCCGGAAATGAATATCAGTACGGTGACTATGGATTTCTGTTACCGCACCGCGTTTGGTAAAAGTTCCCATAGCGCGTACGCAACGCTGCTGAGCGATTGCCTGCGCGGCGACGCGACATTGTTTGATCGCGCCGATAGCGTTGAGGCGGCGTGGTCGCTGGTCGGTCCAATTCTGGCGGCGTGGAATGTCGGGGGAAAATCCTGCGACATTCCCAAGTATGCGGCCGGAAGTTGGGGTCCGCGCGAAGCCGAGGAGTTGCTAGAGAGAGATGGGCGGCGGTGGCATGACGCATAATTTTACACCGAAAGAAATTATTCCCGGAGTGATGTTGTGTCCCGACGCGGCGGCCGTGGCGCGCGCGGCGGCCCGATTTTTTGTGGAATGGGCCTGGCAGTCGATCGCACGCAATGGCGCGTTTCGCGTGGCTCTTGCGGGTGGCTCGACGCCGCGGGCCATGTACCGTTGCCTTGCCGATGCGGAATACCGGCTGCAAGTTGATTGGGGCAAAGTACACATCTATTGGGGAGACGAGCGCGGCGTTCCGCCGGATCATCCCGACAGCAACTACGGGATGGCGCGGACCGAGCTGCTGCTGCGTGTGCCGATTCCTTCGCAAAACGTGCATCGCATGGAAGCCGAGCGAAGCGATCTGGGGCGCGCTGCGGAATCTTACGAAGAACTTTTGCGAAAAGGTCTTGAGCGTGACAGCCACGGTTTCCCGCGCTTTGATTTGATTTTGCTGGGCATGGGCACTGATGGTCACACCGCATCGCTTTTCCCTGGCACGCGCGGAGTGCGCGGAACGTCGCGGTGGGTGAGCACACCGAAGGATCCGCACTCGGGTCTTCGGCGAATGACGCTGACGCTTCCGGTGATCAACGCAGCGCGTCGCGTGCTTTTCCTGGTGTGCGGAGCGGAAAAGGCAGCGACGTTGCGGGCGGTGCTGCGTCACGAACAAGATCCTCCTTTGCCCGCAGAGCTGGTCGTTGTGCCGGAGGGCGAGCGCTTGTTTCTAGTCGACGAACTGGCTGCGTCCCTTCTTTCCGAAGCAGCTGCGTCGTTGCGCGATCGGCCGATTCCTCCGCGCAGTGGTCCCAGTGAGGGACCACATGGCTCGGGATCCAGCAGCGCGCCTGGCGGGAAAAAGATTCCGGGAGAGAGCCGGTGATTCTGGGAGGTGACGTTGGCGGAACCAAGTCCAACCTGGCTCTCCTGAGCAAGCAGGGTGGCCGGCTTCAGTTGCTCTTCGAGAAGCGGTTCGAGAGCAAAAAATATGCGCGCTTCGAAGATATTGTCGCGGAATTTCTTCGCGACAGCGCCGGTTATTTCGTCGCCGAGCCGCTGCGGGCCGCGGGATTTGGTATTGCTGGTCCGGTTATCGAACATCGCGTAAGGGCCACGAATCTCCCGTGGATCGTGGATGGAGCAGCGCTGGCGAAAGAAGTCGGGTTGAAACGCGTGACGTTGCTCAATGATCTGGAAGCGACAGCGCACAGCATAAGCCATCTGGCGAGCGAAGAAATATTTTTGCTAAATGCGGGCTTTCCGCAAGCGCATTCCAATAAGGCTTTAATCGCGGCGGGAACCGGACTCGGACAAGCGATTCTTTTCTGGGATGGGGTGCGGCACGCAGTGTCGGCAACCGAAGGCGGCCACACCGATTTTGCCCCCCGCACGGAGAGGGAAATCGAGTTGCTGCGCTTTCTGAAGAAACGCGCGGCGAACGTGAGCTGGGAAGTGCTTGTTTCCGGGCGCGGCTTTCAAACCATCCATGAGTTTTTGAACCCGGCGATGAAGCATCCCGGTTTTGATAGTCATGAAACTGACCCTGCGCCGGAAATCACCCACAACGCATTGACCGGTACTTGCAGCGTGTGCGTCGAGACGCTCGATACGTGGACCGCTCTCTATGGCGCGGAGTCGGGCAATCTCGCGCTGAAGGCCTTGCCGCTTGCGGGCCTCTATGTGGCCGGAGGTATTGCCGTAAAGATCTTGCCGAAGCTGAAGGATGGGACATTCTTCCGGTCGTTTTGCGACAAGGAAAAAATGGGCGCGGTGCTGCAGCGGATTCCAATTATCATTGTGCTCAATCAGAATGCTCCGTTGCTGGGCGCGGGGTACGCCGCGCTCGATTCCATTTAGGAAATACCGTGTGGATGATGGAGGATGGTCACCGCCGCACCACATCCGAGCGAACCCACAAAGCTTGCGACAGACCTGCCAGGTCGCCGTTTCGACCATCTCTTTTTTTGGCCATGGCCCTGCTCATGCTGTCCACGGTGTTTGTGGGCTTCGCACGCACCTACTATCTCGCCGGAGTGTTTCACGCACCGCTACCCGGTCTGATCATTCACGTGCACGGGGCGGCCTTTTCCTGTTGGATCCTTTTGCTCCTCACACAAACCTCCCTAGTCTCGGCCGGTCGCGTGGACCTCCATCGTCGCCTCGGTATTGCAGGCTTCCTCTTGGCATGTCTCATGGTTATCCTCGGCGTTTTGGCAGCCACCGATTTGCTCGTCAGGGAAGCGGGCCCGGCGGGCGGCGATCCCAAATTTTTCTACATAATCCCCATTACGGACATACTGATTTTTGCAACGCTCATTCTTTTGCCTTCCGCGCTCGCTCCAATCCCCCGGCGCACAAGCGTCTCATCCTTGTAGCCACGATTGCACGGATGATCGCCGCCATCGCCCGTTGGCCCTTGGTCATCATCCAAGGAAAAACGCCGATGGCAGCGCTGTTCTCCTACATCTTCCTGCTTATACCTGGTGGCCTACGACCTTTGGTCCACACGCAAAGTTCATCACGCTACACTCTGGGCGAGTTCTTTCCTCATCTTCGTGCAACAGATAAGGATACCCATCGGCAAGAACGCCGCCTGGCACGCCTTCGCCAGGTGGGTCCAAACCCTGGCCCGTTAACCCGGTGTAAGTGCCGTTTATCGAAAAGCGTCCGCCGTTGATTCGCTCTGAATAGTTCGCGTGTTTACGGGGCCTAGCGGAAGCGCAAAACACCTCCAAGGGTGAGGCGCCCTCGGCCCAATACCCTGCAACGGTTTGGTTAGCTTAGGGTGCCGTCTGGGAGGGGGACGCTGTGGAAATCTGCAGGAAGCTAGTAACCTGAGGCCCAATACTTTCATCCAACCCGCGAACCCGAAGCTTGTGGCCAAAAAACGGCAGAGGGAGACCACACATGACAAGTTTTTTTGTAAATGGGAAGCAAGTGCAGGTCGACGTCGACCCGTCGACTCCGTTGCTGTGGGTCTTGCGAGATTCATTGGATCTGACAGGTACAAAGTTTGGTTGCGGGATGGCGCTGTGCGGAGCGTGCACAGTGCACCTCGACGGGAAGGCGATTCGATCTTGCGTAGCACCGCTATCGCGCGCGGCAGGCAAACACGTGACCACCATTGAGGGGTTGTCGCCTAACCTCACGCACCCGCTGCAAAAGGCTTGGATCGAGTTGGATGTGCCGCAATGCGGGTACTGCCAATCAGGGCAGATCATGAGTGCGGCAGTGCTGCTGGCGGAGAACCCAAAGCCCACGGACAAAGATATCGATGAGGCGATGGGCGGGAATATCTGCCGCTGCGGGACCTACCCGAGAATTCGCAAGGCCATTCACAGAGCGGCGGAGTTGGGGAGCGAACGGAGGGCGAAATGAACGTGCCGGCGATGGTTGGGCGGCGGGAGTTTATTAAAGCCGGCGCGGCCATTGGCGGCGGGCTTTTGGTGAGTTTGTATGCGCCGCTAAGCGCGCGGAGTGACGCGCTAGCATCGGTAGAAAAAGAGTTTGCGCTCAATGCGTTTGTGCGCATCGGGGCAGATGAGATCGTGACGGTGATCTCGGCGCACTCGGAGATGGGCCAGGGGGTCTACACCTCGCTGCCGATGCTGTTGAACGAGGAATTGCAGGCCGATTGGTCGAAAATCCGCGTCGAAGCGGCGCCGGTCGACAAAGTCTACAATCACCCGGTGTTTGGATTGCAGATGACCGGAGGGAGCACGACGTCTCCGGCGGAGTGGGAGCGATATCGCAAGATGGGCGCCGTCGCGCGGATCATGCTGGTGGAAGCGGCTGCGCGCAAGTGGAATGTGGAGGCTTCGAGCTGCCAAGTCAGCAAGGGCCTGGTGATTCACGGCGCGACGGGTAGGCGAGCGACGTATGGTTCGCTCGCGAACGCGGCAGCTCAGTTGACGGTGCCCGCGGATGTGCCGCTGAAAGACCGCAAGTCGTTCACGCTGATTGGCAAGCCGACGCGGCGACTCGATACTCCATCGAAGACGAACGGTGCGGCGCAATTTGGACTGGACGTGAGCGTGCCGGGAATGCTTACGGCGGTGATCGCTCGGCCGCCGGTGTTTGGCGGAAAAGTGGCTAAGTTTGACGCGAGTGAAGCGCTGAAGGTTCCTGGTGTGAAGGCGGTTGAGCAGGTGCCGTCCGGCGTGGCGGTGATTGCCGAGCGGTTTTGGCCGGCGAAGATCGGACGGGACAAACTCGTTGTCGATTGGGACCTGGGAGCGAATGTCGGACTCTCCACGGAGCAGATGCTGCGCGATTTTGCTGAGCTGGCGAAAAATCCCGGAACGATCGCAAAGAAAATGGGTGATCCCGCAGCGGCGCTCAAGTTAGCGGCCAAGACGATTGCTGCTGAGTACGATGTTCCGTACCTGGCGCACGCGATGATGGAGCCGCTGAATTGCGTTGTCGACTTGCACGCAGACAGTTGCGAAATCTGGACGGGAACTCAGTTTGAGACGGTGGACCAAGCGAACGCAGCAAAAGCCGCGGGTTTGCCGCCAGAGAGGGTGAAGATTCATACCACACTGCTCGGGGGAGGATTTGGCAGGCGAGCGAATCCCGCTTCGGACTTTGTGGTGGAAGCAGTTCAGGTGGCCAAGGCCGCACGAGCTCCGGTGAAAGTTGTGTGGACCCGCGAAGACGATATGAAGGGCGGTTGGTACCGGCCGATGTGGCATGACCGCTTCGTCGCAGGACTGGATGTGAGCGGCAATCCAGTCGCCTGGACGCACACCATTGTCGGGCAATCGATCACCCTGGGGACGCCGTTTGAGCCGTACACAGTCAAGGATGGGGTTGACAGCACTTCCGTCGAGGGCGCCGCAGACATCCTTTATGGCATACCAAACTTGCAAGTGGATCTGCACACGCCGACGATCGGCGTGCCAGTGCAATGGTGGCGCTCGGTAGGGCACTCGCACACTGGGTTTTCGGTCGAGGCATTCCTCGATGAAGTCGCGCATGCCGGAGGGAAAGATCCGTATGAGCTGAGGCGCACGCTGCTGGCGAAGCAGCCGCGAATGCGGGCGGTTCTCGAACTGGCGGCGCAAAAGGCGAATTGGGGTTCGAGGCCGCCAAGCGGAGTGGGACGCGGGATCGCAACACATTTTTCTTTCGATAGCTACGTGGCCCAGGTAATCGAAGCGTCGGTGGAGAGATCCGGCACGGTGCGCGTGCATCGCGTGGTGTGCGCAGTCGATTGCGGGACGGCGATCAATCCGGACACGATCAAGGCCCAGATGGAAGGCGGAATCATCTTTGGGCTGACCGCGGCGCTGAAAACCGAGATTACGCTGAAGGAGGGACGAGTCGAGCAGGGAAATTTTCACGATTACCAAATGCTGCGGATTTTCGAATCGCCGGAAATCGAAGTGCACATCGTGCCGAGCAGCGAGAACCCCACCGGTGTGGGCGAGCCGGGCGTGCCCCCGGTGGCCCCGGCACTGGCAAACGCAATTTTTGCGGCGACCGGCAAGCGTATTCGCCGGCTGCCAATTCGTGCAAGGGATCTCGCGTAAGACCTGGGGGCGAAACCATGACTAGGTTCCGAGTGAATGGAAGGCGGTGGCGCTGGATAAGCGAACCAGCAATCACTTGCATGCTCGCAATCTTTGGGTTTGGCGCGGTCGCGGCCTTGGCAGCAACTTCATTGACAACACGCGCGGCCAAGCCAGACGTAAATGCCTCTGGTACCGCTTTCCTGCAACTGTATCGTGTGCTCACCTCGCCGCGCTGCCAGAATTGCCATCCCGCCGGCGATGCCCCGCTTCAGGGCGATGATAGTCATGTGCATCTTCAGAACGTAAAACGAGGCAAGGACGGTCACGGAATGTACGGGATGCGGTGCGACACCTGCCATCAAACAACGAATCTTCCAGGGGCGCACATGCCCCCTGGAAATCCGAAGTGGGCGCTTCCTCCACCCGAGCATAAGATGGTGTTTGTTGGACTTTCACCAACGGCTCTTTGCAAACAGATCAAGGATCCAAAGCAGAATGGCGGACGATCGGTGGAAGCGCTTTTTGATCACGTTGCGAAAGACGATCTTGTTGGCTGGGGTTGGAATCCCGGCGAAGGGCGCACACTACCACCTCTTTCACGGCCGGAAACGGTAGCTCAGATGAGGGTTTGGATCGACGGCGGCGCAGCGTGTCCGGAGTGAAGGTTTAAACAGGTCTGTGAGCTAGAGGCTAGGCCGCCGCTGATTGGGAAGAATGGTTCCGCTGTGAAATCGCACAGTGATTTCGGAAGTTACCTGGAATTCTAAGTCCCTTGTAGTAAGAAGGACTTTCGACGCGGGAAGCTATCGGGACCTCGCGCCTCGTGTAGATTGATATTCCTTCATCGGTCCTTCGACCTTTTTGAACGCAATCGCCGGAAATATATAGGCTTTGGCATTGGCATCCCAACGGTAGCCGGCTCGGAAACGCCAGAGCTTCCCTGATTGTGTTGGCCACTCGATCAACAGATGAGGATGCTTGGGATCGATGCGCATTGAAACCTTCGCAAGATCGAACGACCATATTTTGTTTGGTGACTGGGCGCCCTCGATTGTCAGCTTTCGCTGAATCCAGCATCCAGTTCCGCCCAAAAGACGATGGTCCGGACCCTCGTGCGGGCAACCTCCATCTATGGCCGAGAAACTGAATAGCGTAAATAACAGGGCTATTAGCACTGCGGCTGAAGCTATCTTCAGGTCTAGCCGCAGCCTGTTCGTAGTGAGGGTCACCGTGCATAGCATGGCCAATCACCGGGAACCTGTGCCATAGGCCGAGAGCGCCAAAGTTTCAGTACCGGAGTTGTAGTAGTACCGAACCGGAGATGCGAGCTGCGCGGGGAATGACGCCCTTTCTGGGCGCTAGGGCAACGAGTCCGCACCGAATCGGAAAAATTGCGAGTGGAGATTACCTCACGAAGGGGATGTAGGCGGGGACGCGGCGCTGATATTCGCGGAAGGCGTCGCCGAAGCGCGAAGCCAGTAAGCGATCTTCGATGCGCACGCGAATCTCGGTGCCGAGCATGAACACGATTGTTGCAAGCAACAACATGGGCCAGGGCGTGATCATGAAACCGGTGCCCCACAGAATGAAAAGCATGGAAGTGTAGATGGGGTGTCGCATAAACCTATAGGGGCCGGATATCACGAGTTCATGGTCGGAGCTCAGCCCAGCGTCGATTCGCCATTGACGTCCGAGAGAGTGTGTGCCGGTCCAGGAAAGAATTCCTGCGAGCAGAAGAAACGAGACGGAAACCGCAATCCGCCAGGCTGGAAGCGGTGTTGCCCAGAAGCGGCTCTGCCATAAAATTGCGTAGGAAAGAGCTGCTAGCAACATACCCCAACGAGCGCGGCGATCCACTACCGCCGGCTGTTCACGGCGCCGTTTAGCCAAAAAGAAGGGGAGCAACCAGATGAGCCATCCGGCTGCAAGGATCGCGTATGCGTAGCCTCGCATAGGTACGATTCTATAGGCATCCTAAATGCCGCGATACACCCGAGACAGAAATTCCACATCGCTGAGGTTTGATCGAGACCCTGTGAACTGTTGTATGGGCGCGAGATCGCCGAACCGAAATTCCTCCCGTCTACGATGAGGTGCTCTCTAGGTCGATGAAATCAACTTGCCAGGGCGTGGCGGCTAGATTTAGCCGGGCGATTGTAACGGGGAGAGTGAAGCGGCGAGGGCCGGCGCTTCCGGGATTTAGGTAAAGGATGCCGGAGCGTTCGCTACGCTTGGGTTTGTGAGTGTGACCGCTTACAACGATGTGGAAGCCGGCTGCCAGGGGGTCGAGATCGAGGTCGTTGAGATTGTGGAGGACGTAGATTGTTGCCAAGCGAGCTTCTGCGACTGCCGTGGCTGGTAGAGCTGACGTCCAGGCGCCTATGTCGGTATTTCCTTTTACTGCGACTACCGGGGCTAGCGATTGCAATGTGGCGATGATTTCGGGGGAGCCTACGTCGCCAGCGTGGATAATTAGGTCGGAGCTGCGAAGAGCGCGCACGGCCTCATCGCGCAACAGTCCGTGAGTGTCGGAGATGATCCCGATGATGGCTGGAGATTTGGGTTCTGCTGGTCTAGGCATGCGCGGCGCAAGCAATATAACGAAAAAATAATAAGATGTGTGTTTCTTGGTTCACTGATGAGGTGAAGCTGTCTTGGTGATTGCGAAAAGAGTCTGTCCCAACAAACGTAAAAAAGCCCCGGCTCCTGAAACGCCGGGGCTTCGTTATATGCTGAACCACGAGGCTTTCTTAGGAGTTTTTTTAGTGCGCCCCGCTTATGATTTGGTCGAGCTGGCTTTTTGCCCCTTAACCTGCAGCTCGTTGACGACCTGCTTTACGTTGGGCACCGTCGTCGCGAGTTTTTCAACCTGGGTGCGTCTGCTCGCTGAGACCACATCGCCCTTGAGGGTAACCACGCCATTCTTCACGTCGTACGAGACGTCTTTGTTCAATTTGTGCTGAACCAGAACGGCGTCGAGGTTTTTCTCGATAGCCTTGTCGAGATCGGAATCAATTTTCTTGGCGTCACTTTCCGCACCCTCAGGACGGATCGCGATTTGGTTGGAGACGACCTGGGTCCCGGCAAGCGATTTAGCGATCGATTCGGCTCGGGCCTTCTCGGCATCGTTCGGAACGTCGCCTGTGAGTGTTACAACTCCCATGTCCCGATCCTGGCTGACTTTGACGTTCGATAGATTGGCCTGATCCAACGATTTGCGGATGTCTCCGGAAACGTCGGCCGACTTCGTGGGCGAATTTGAACATCCGACCAAGGATCCGATGATGAGTAAAGACATGACTGCAAACAACGGTCTTAGTAATTTCATTTTTTCCTATTTCTCCTCTGAGCTGGGCCAAGATTTTACTTCCGATAGGCCGAGGCACCATGGGAAAGAGGTTAACCAAACCATAGGCCGAGCACAGTGTGCTCGTTAGAGCGCGAAATGATAATCGGGGATTTCCCGTAGAAAGACCCGGGATAAAAGGTATCCGGTGATATCCGAAACGAGCATAGGAAACGCAAAGCGAAAGGGGCGCTTCGGTATGACCTGGCTGACACGCCGCATCGAAGCTCTCCAGTGCGATTCTGGCTATTGCGTGATGCGGAAGCGCGGCATATTATCGTTGCGACCCGCGAAAGGAACCAACCCATGAGCACGAGTGCGCCTTCGCAAATAGAAGAATTACGGAATTATATCCAAGGGGAGTGGCGACGGCCGGCGGCGGCGGAGTATCAAGAGGTTACCAACCCCGCGACTGGGGAAACGCTTGCGCGAGTACCCCTCTCGGGGGCTAGCGATGTGGGAGTCGCCGTCGAGGCAGCGGCGGCAGCTTTTCCTGCCTGGCGGCGCACTCCGCCGGAGGAGCGCATCCAATACCTGTTCAAGCTGAAGGCTCTTCTCGAAGAGCACATGGAAGAAGTGGCGCGGCTGACGACGACTGAAAATGGGAAGACCCTGGCGGAATCGCGCGCCGAGCTGCGCCGCGGCATTGAGAATGTCGAAGTCGCCTGCGGCATTCCCACAATGATGCAGGGCTACAACCTTGAAGATGTGGCGCCGGGAATCGATGAGTTCATGATCCGACAGCCTCTCGGTGTGGTGGCAGCGATCACTGCGTTTAATTTTCCGGCGATGATACCGTTCTGGTTTTTGCCGTACGCGATCGCATGCGGGAATACGTTTGTGCTGAAGCCCTCAGAACGCGTGCCCCTGACGATGAAGCGCACGTTTGAACTGATCGAGAAAACCGGGCTGCCGCCGGGCATCGTGAATTTAGTTAATGGGGGACGGGCTGCGTCGGATGCGCTGCTCGATCATCCGACGGTGCGGGCAATTAGTTTTGTGGGTTCGACGCCAGTGGCGAAATATGTGTACGCGCGTGCCGCAGCAAATGGGAAGCGAATGCAGTGCCAGGGCGGCGCAAAGAATCATGTGATCATTTTGCCGGACGCAGACATGCAAATGGCCACGCAAGTCATCAGCGATAGCGCGTTCGGCTGCGCGGGGCAGCGGTGCCTGGCAGTGTCTGTGGCCGTGACCGTCGGCGAAGCTCAGAAAGCGTTTCGCGAGTCGATTGCCGAATCGGCGGCGGCTATTCGTGTGGGGAATGGCTTAGAGGCGAGTGTGCAGATGGGTCCGGTGATTACGCGCGACAGCAAGGCGCGCATTGAATCGCTGATTGACGCTGGGGCGGCGCAGGGTGCCAAGGTGGTTGTGGACGGGAGGAAGGCGAAGATTGCGGGTCATGAAGGGGGCAACTTCGTGCGCCCAACGATTCTTGATGATGTGCCCGCTCAAAGCAATCTTGGACAGACTGAAATCTTCGGACCAGTATTGAGCTTGGTGCACGCAAGAACGGTAGAGGAGGCCATGGAGTTTCTGCGACGGAGTCCTTACGGGAACCAGGCTTCGATTTTCACGACAAGCGGAGCTGCGGCGCGAAAGTTTCGGTACGAAGCGCCGGCGGGAAACGTTGGGATAAATATCGGAGTGGCTGCGCCCATGGCTTACTTTCCTTTTAGCGGCTGGAAGGATAGCTTCTTTGGAATCCTGCATGGACAGGGGCGCGATGCCGTGGAGTTTTTTACGGAATCAAAAGTGGTGATCGAGCGGTGGTCACGGCAGGAAACGCGCAAATTCTGAACCGGATTGAGCGCACCTCGGTTCCACTCTTTGACGGAGTTGGCTTGGGACATTTCTTCAAACTTGACCCTGGAAAGCTTCCCTGTTATCTACGACGATATCGAGGTGCAATGTGCCCATCTCACGCAGAAATCTTCTTCGGGCTATTGGTCTGGGCGCAGCCGCCACGGCTGCGATTCCTTCGCTGGCTGAACTTTCGTTTGGAAACAGTCGAACCCTTGGGAATTTCGGCGCTTCTGCGACCGACCTGCTGAACGCGGGACGCGCAGGCAGTGTGCCGCCGAGTGCTCCGATTATTTTGAGCCGAAACGAAAATTCGTACGGACCCTCGGAAAAAGTGCTCGCGGCAATGCGCGAAGCTTTGCACATGGCCAATCGCTATCCCGACGATGACGAGAATGCCTTGGCAAACAAGATCGCGGCATTGCATGGCGTCAAGCGTGAGCAGGTGGTTCTGGGATGCGGCTCCGGTGAGATTCTGCGAATGTCGGCGGAGGCCTTTCTGGGTTCCGGCAAGACGCTCATTGTGGCGTTGCCCACGTTTGAGGCGCTGGGCCACCACGCGCAGCGAATGGGAGCGGAAGTTGTCGCTGTGCCAGTGAGCAAAAATTGGTCGCATGATTTGGACGCGATGCTGGCGCGCAGTGATGCTCCGACGGGACTGGTTTATATTTGCAATCCGAATAACCCGACGGGAAGTCTGACCCCGAGGCGGGACCTCGAGACCTTCATTAAAAAGCTGCCGGCAAACACGCACGTTCTGATTGACGAGGCGTATCACCACTTCGTTGGCGGAACACCGGATTATGTGTCGTTCATCGATCGGCCCATCGATGATAAACGCATCATTGTCGCGCGAACGTTTTCGAAAATTTATGGAATGGCGGGAATGCGCGTGGGTTACGCCATCGCTGCGCAGCCAACAGCTCTTGCGCTGGGGGAGCACCGCCTTGCCAATAGTGTGAATATTGTCGCAGCGAAGGCCGCGGGCATCGCACTCGACGATATGGAACACGTGCGCATGAGCACAAAACGAAATGCCAGCGACCGACAGGAATTTTTCCAGCAAGCAAGCGCGCGCAAGGTGCCGGCGATTGATTCGCAGGCGAATTTCGTAATGTTGAATGCCGGGCGCCCAACGACTGAGGTGATCGAGCATTTCAGGAAGAACGGCATACTGGTAGCGCGAAGGTTTCCTCCGCTGGACACGTGCGTAAGGGTTTCGCTGGGCATGCCGCCGGAGATGACGGAGTTCTGGAAGGTGTGGGACATGATGCCAGAGAAAATGACGACGTAATGGATTCCTCCAGGCCCACGATCCGACGCAAACTGGCGCCGATAACCGCGATGGCGACGAAACATACCGCGGCAAGGGTTTTGGTCGCGGCACTATGCTTAAGCGTTCTAAACGCAATTGACTGTACAACGTAAAACGAATCAACTAAATCTCGCTGGGAGGCAAATCATGCGACGAAAGCTTCTTTTGAGTTTCAGTGTGTGGGCGGTCGCTCTGGCGCTGAGTGTCAGCCCGGTACAGGCGCAGAAGAAAGCTCCATCAAAATCATCTGCGAAACAATCTACGACGGCGGACAAATCCAGTACGACAGGCGAATTGGTAGACCTCAACTCGGCGAGCTTGGAACAATTGAAGGCGCTGCCCGGCATCGGTGATGTGTACGCCCAGAAAATTATCGATGGGCGGCCTTACCGCGTGAAGACCGATCTGGTGCGAAAGAAGATTGTCCCTGAAGGTACCTATGAAAAGATCCAGGGTTTGGTGATCGCCAAGCAGTCGAGTGCGAATGGCAAGGCTCCCACAAAGAAACCTTACTAGAGCCTGGGACGTTTGAGGTGGAAGCTGGTAGCGTCCTGATAGGCACGGGCGAAGGCCAGCAATTTTGCCTCACCGTAAAGATTTCCCAAGAATGTGAGGCTCACCGGCGTCCCCGGTCCGCCAGATGCATTGCGGTCTCCCTGAATGGGCAGCGGAGCGTCGTCGCCGCGAAAGCCATTAGGAACAATGATGGCCGGCTGCCCGGTTAAATTTGTGACGGACAGTTGTTGGCTATTTGTGGGAGCGACAATGACGTCGAGGCCCTCGAAAGCTCTGGCAACCCCCTCCATGGCCAGCGTGCGCGCACGGTTCGCCTGGATGTATTCCACAGCGGGAATCAATCGCGCGGCACGGAACGTGTTGGGCCAATCGCCCGGACCCTGCTCGGTCAGCAACGCATCGCGGCCGGAACGCGTGAGCTCATCGAAGGCGGCAGCGGCTTCCGCTGACAGCAGGGGGACCATCGCGTCGTATGGAAACTTGGGTATCTCCGCGGGAATGAGCCGTACCCCCATGTTACGCAATTGTTCGAGTGCGGCGTCATTAAAGCGGCGATCATATTCCTGCATGGCACGAAACATCTCCGCACGCTTGGCACGTTCTTCCCTTTGCTTTTTTTCTTCGGCGGTCTCGGTCTCGGTTTGCTTGGGAGGCTCGAGCGGCTGCGGCTTGCGCTCAAAGTCGCTCTTCAAATAGCCAACGTGCAGCTTGCGCCAATCGAGCGTTGCGTCCCAATTGAATGCCGCAGACTTCACCGACCGATCGTAACTATCCGGACCATAAATTGCGTGGAGTACCAACGCACAATCCTCAACTGCTCGGCACAGCGGGCCCAGCTTGTCCATGCTCCAGGAAAGAGCCATCGCTCCGGTGCGCGGCACCAAGCCAAAAGAGGGACGCAGCCCGGTAACCCCGCACCGCGTTGCAGGAGAAGAAATGGAACCGAGAGTTTCCGAGCCGATCGCAAACGCAACGCAACCTGCAGCGGTTGCGGATGCGGAGCCTGCGGAGGAACCGCTCGAGCCGTGCTCGGCATTCCAGGGATTTCGCGTCATCCCGCCGAACCATTTGTCACCCTGTGCCAGCGCGCCCAACGTGAGTTTGGCGACAAGCACAGCTCCGGCGGCATCCAGCCGCTGCACTACCGTAGCGTCCTCGTCGATGGTTTGGGTTTCGAATCCGCCCGCGCCCCACGTGGTTCGATAGCCTTTGACGGCGATAAGATCCTTTGCGCCCCAAGGCAACCCGTGCAGCGGTCCGCGGTATTGTCCGGCAGCAATTTCGCGATCGGCTTCGGTCGCTTTGCTGCGAGCGCGGTCCTCGGTGAGAGTAATGACAAACTTGAGCTTCGCGTCGTAACGTTTCAGCCGGTCGAGATACATGTCGGTGAGCGCGCGCGAAGATACTTTTTTCGTTCGAACCAGCTCGGCCAGTTGGCGCACAGTGTAGAACGCAACTTGGTCGATGTCTTTTGGGACCGTGCTCGAGGTGACAGCCGGAGAAGCAGACATGCGCATGGGGCGTCGCTCGGTTTCGAATTTAGCCCCTCTCAGCACGGGATCGAAAATCAGTGCTGGAGCTACACTGTTGGGGAGATGCAGGTCATGGATGGCTTCATAATTTTTTACGGCGCTGTTCAGTTTTGTAAGAATCACGTCGCGCGAATCTTCCGGGATGGGGACGTCGGCTATACGCGCAGCCTCTTCGATCATCTGCTTGGTGATTTTGCCTTTTTCATCCGCGAGCGCCCACAGCACCCCCGGCAAAAGTGTTGCCCCATATCCATAGGCGGAACATACAGCCAAAAATTTACGACGATCCAGCACGGTGGGGAATCCTCCGATTTGAGTTTTGATGCTACCTGCATATGAAAGGCCGGGCGGCGGACTTTTGAAGCGGTTCTGTTATTTCTCGGTCAGCTTGCGGCCCGCGTTCAGACTTTCAAAATTCAGGATCGTATTGAGCACCAGCGAGTAACTGCCGAGCGTCTCGCCACGATAAACGGGGTTGTTTGAAAATAAAATCACGTGACCCGCATCCACTGGCACGTCAATCACCGCTGCGTGCTGGGCAATTTCTCCGCCGCCATCGACCAAGCCGGAAACCAGCAGGTCCTTGGTGTCCGCGTAACGAAAGATGACCCGCGGCCGAGAGGCCGGCGGGATGACATTGATTCCATTGCGCCGTTGCTCATCGGTGACAGGCTGCGCTTCCCAAGGTTCGGCATGCGGCTCGTCGGGAGCCTCGAAGCCGGCTCGCCCCGGCGTGAAGTCCGGGTCGTCGATTGTGCCGCGGCCGGTCGGCCGGGCGCCTTGCTCGGGACCGAGGCGTCGAAAGCCACGGCCGCCGATGAGATTGCTAAGATTGAATATCGGTCCGTTGTCGCAATAAATCGAAAGGTTGTCACCGTAGCCGTAAGCAATGGGACTGGCCGGGTCGACCAGCTGGGCGCGCAGAACGCTGCCAACAATTTTCATTTGCTTCGGCCGTTCGATAGCTACCCCGGGGGTCAAGCCAAAGGAGACCGCGAGATTGGAGGTGTCCTGCACGGTAAGCAAAACTCCGCCATGCCTGACGAACTTTTGCAAGTGAGCCAGGCCCGCCCAACCCAGTCCGGGTCGCATGTCGTCGGTGGAATCGTTTTTGCCGAGATTGGGCGTTTCCGGTGTGGTCTTCCAGGGAAGAGGGTTGCCCCAATCCGTGGGGAGGCCATTGACGATAACGAGCGGATCGCGCCCGACGGGTGGGAAGAGAATGACGTCGTATTTTGAGTTGAGCCCGTCGTTGCGGGCAACTTCCTGCGTGCTGATGTAGTCGAAGGGAATTTTCATCTTATCGAGCGCGAGACGCCACCAGCCTTCGGTCTGCGTACTCAGCCAGGTATGCACGATGGCGATTCGCGCCGCGCGAACGGGATGAGTTTTCACTGTCGGGGAGCTGGCGAGGCCGAATGCGTGCAGCCCCAAATTGGAGACTTCGCGCTGGAAACTGGCGGCGTCGACGTTCTTGATGATGAATGAGCCGCGGTTAAACTTCTGTCCTGCAGCTTCGAAGGGTTCTTCGGCAGCGTCGATTGTGGCGGCCTTCATGCGATAACGAAGGCTCGCAAGCGCGCTATCTGCATGGTTGTTGAGGACAAATACGGAGCCGCTGCCGGATACGGTACCGGGGATTGCTTCCGAGGCGCGCTCCATGGGTGTCGCAAGAATTTTTGCGTCGGTGACGCGGACGACTCGCACGTTAAAAAGCTCGCCAAACGACCATCCGGTGTCATCGTAAGGGGTTTTCTGGGGATCGCTGGGACTCCAGTATTGATAGTCGAGGAGCGCATCGGCAATTCGCGAGTACGGCTGATCCATGCGGATGATGTAGCTGCCAGCGGGAAACTGCAGGGTGATTGGAGCGGAAGGATCTTTTTCCTTTCCATCTTTGGAAATGGCATGGCGGTCGGAAGAGTCGCTTGCAGTCGTGTCACCGGACTTGGAATCCTGCGCGGACCGCTTGGATTTCTTGGCGGGCATGGTGACAGAAAATGGGGCGGTGGCGCGTGAAACCTCGCAACCCTGCTTGCGCAGCACCTCCAAAAGTGCTGCTTGAGCGCCTGGGCGTGGCTCATCGCCGGGGAATACGTAAGCTGCTGGCCCTTCGATCGTTGGTTTGGTGACCGAGCGCTTCGATTTCAGGTAAAAATTTTTCAGGAAAAACTTACCGTTCTCGGAGAAGTAGTGAAGGGATGTAAGCAAGCCGGTTTGCTCATAATTATTATTGTTGCGCTGGCTCCACAGCGCTTTGGCGAGCGGAGGATTCTGACGAAACCACGTACGCGAGAACTCCTCCGGCTGAAGGGTGCGCTCGACCGTGTCGGCGCCAGCATTGCCAAAGGTTTCGTAGAGACGGCTGATGGAGTTATGCATTGCGGCGATGAACATGAGGTAGCCAGGCGACCAAGTGTCAAACTGGCCGTGCGTAAACACGCCGGGCATGCCGAACTTGGTCATGTCTGAGACGTTGTGCCACCCGAGCATTTCCCATTCGTCGGTGAGGATTGGATCCACCCAGGCGTTGAACGGGCCGTCACCGGCGGTGTTGTCGTAAAGGTAGGGAACTGATTCGTGGAGGTCGTGAAGCACCTGCGGCTTCCAGGCGAGAAATGTGTTGAGAATATTTTCGGTGAGTTTGAGGGTTATGCCCATAGCATCGCGATTGTTGTCGTGCGCGACGTATTTCCCCCAATAAATCAGTGCAGGATAGTTTTGTTTGGGATGCGCGAGGTGCCACCGATAAACATCCACCATGCGGTCGCGGCCGTCGACTTCGACGATGGGAGTGATGAGAGTGATCACACCATTGCGGATGTTTTGAATGTAAGGGCTTTCATCCACGGCGAGGCGATAGGCGAGCTCCATAAGGGCTGTGGGCGCGCCGGTCTCCGGAGAATGAATGGTACCGGTGATGTAGTAGACGGGAATTGCAGCATCGACAAGTCGATCGGCTTCGGCGTCATCAAACTTTATGGTGCGAGGATCGGCGAGGGTGGCGAGTCGCGCGCGATTTTCTTCGACACGGGCAAGATTGGCTTCGGAGGAAACGGCGACCGCGATCATTTCGCGGCCCTCTTCGGTGCGGCCGATGGAATAAACTTTGACGCGGGCACTGGCCTTTTCGAGCATGCGCATGTACTCATAAACCTGGTTCGAGTACGGGAGAATGCCGGGAGCTCCGGCAACATCACCCAGCACAACTTTCGGGGTGGGAACAGACTTAGACGCGGGGAGATAATCTACAAGTGGAGAACTAAAGAAGGGCTGAGTCGTGTATTCGCGAATTTTTTTGGTGTATTCCTCGTCGATCGGCTGTTTGGGGTCGCGGGCTGGCGCAGTATCATTCGCGAATAACTCCGGAATTACACTCAAAAATACAAACGCAAAGAAAACGAGCAACAAAAACGAAAGGAATTTCCTACCAAAGAACACCTTGCGCGACATTCATTCCTCCAGAGCAGCGGGAAAACAGGTTCGACTACTACCGGTGATTCGTACTGCTGATGTTCATTGCAACCTTCGACGCCTGTGTCTCATAACACTCCGAGCACGTTCTGTAAAGAGCGCCTTGAACGCATGAATGGACGAAGTCTACTTCACAAAGGTGAGCCCGTGAGGCACAGCCGCTGAGAAAACATACGCATATAACATCACAATGATTCCAATAATCGTGCCGAGCGCAACAGAATGCCAGAATACAAACCGAAAAATCATTCCTTCATTGCCGACTTGATTCGTGGCCGAGGTGGCGATGGTGATGGACTGAGCATCGACCATCTTGCCCATCACACCACCCGCGCTGTTGGCCGCGCACATCAAAACGGGATCGAGGTTAAGTTGCTGGGAGGTGATTCGTTGCAAACTGCCAAAGAGCGCGTTTGAGGAAGTGTCACTTCCGGTGAGAGCGACCCCGAGCCACCCAAGAAAAGTTCCAAAGAACGGGTACAGCCAGCCGGTGCGCGTGAAAGCAAGTCCCAGCACGGCGTCGAGCCCGGAATAACGGGTGACGTAGCCAAGTCCCAACATAAAGGAGATGGCGATCATCGCCAGGCGCATGCGAACAAAGGTGTGCCCGAAAAGTTTCATGAGCCGTGCAGGACTTAGTCCAAGCAATAAGCCGGAAATAATAGCGGCAAAAAAACAGGCGGTACCGGTTGCGGAGAGCCAGTTGAAATCGTAACGTGCCGGCTCGGGGGTTGGTTTGGCAACGACAGGTGTAGCTCTGTAAATAGCATTGTGCAAGTACGGAAAATCCCAGCCGGGAGGCCCGGGTCGAACCGTACCATCGGCCCGCACAACCTGAAACGCCGGGGTCGTGGTTTTGTTGATCGTGAGCTTGACGCTGGGAAGTCCCCACAGCAGCACAAGGGCTGAAAGGATGGCGAAAGGCATCCAGGCTTTAGCAACTTGTGCGGCTGTATAGATTTTTGCAGGCAGATGATGAGGTACGTTTTCTAGTTCCCACTTTCCACCGAGGTCATCTTCGATTTCACGGGCCGATGGACTGGAGGTGTTAGCGGCTTGCTGCTCGTAGTCAAAACGCCAAATTCGTTTCGGCTTCCAAAAGCGCAGGAAAAGAATGGTGGCCAGGATCGAAACGACGCTGCTCATGATGTCCACAAGATTGCTGTCCACGTAGTTCGACCAGAAAAACTGTGTGAGTCCGAAAGAAAAACCGACCACGAGAATTGCCGGCAATACTTCAAAGGTTTCCCTCCAGCCAACCATGGTGCGCACTAGCCAGAAGGAGACAATCACGGCCGCGAAGGGAAGGATGCGGCCGATCATTGCGCTCAAGTCCGACTCCGGCAAGCCCGAGACGGCCGCGAGCGTATGAATCGGAATGCCGATGCCACCCCAGGCCACTGGCGCGGTGTTGGCAATCAAATTTAACGCGGCGGCGTGAAACGGCCGAAATCCGAGGCCGATCATAAATGCTCCAGCGATTGCTACCGGGGCGCCAAATCCCGCCGCTCCTTCGACGAATGCGCCAAAGCAAAATGCAACCAACAGAACCTGCAGGCGGCGATCCGGGGTAATTCCGGCGATCGACTCCTTCATGATTTCAAACTGCCCGGTTTCCACGGAAATGTCGTAAAGGTATACGGCCGCGAGCACAATCCACGCTATTTTCAGGAGGCCAAACGCGACGCCGTACGCGAAACTCATCGAAGCAAGCAGGGGCGGCATCTTAAAAACCAAGATGGCCACGGCAATCGCCGTAATGGCCCCGCCGATCGCGCACCAATGCGGCTTAACCTTCAGGCCTGCCAGCAATCCAAACAAAACAAGGATGGGAAGCGCGGCTACCAGCGTGGACAACTGCCAATGGCCAAGCGGATCGTAGACCTGAGTCCAGTTCATGGCACTCTCTTCGCTTTGTTGGAAACTAAGACTGAGGGGCTGCTATAGCTGCGCGAAGGAAATTTGTCAAGAATTCATCGAGATTTGTCTAATGCAATGGATTTGCGAGCTCACACCCTTCACAGCCTAACGTTGGCGATCTGCGTGCCCTGCCCTTTGTGCAATTACGTGCTTGCGACCTTAAGGATGAGCTTGCCGAAGTTTTCTCCCTTGAAGAGCTTCAGAAGAGTATCGGGAAACGTCTCGAAACCTTCGACGATGTCTTCGCGCGACCGCAGCTTGCCTTGCTTGATCCATGCGGCCATTTCCTGTTGGGCTTGCGGATATTTCGCGGCATAGTCGACTACAAGAAAGCCTTCCATGCGCGCACGATAGACCAGGAGCGCGAGGTAATTGCTCGGCCCTTTCACCGGTGTGGTGCTGTTGTATTGCGAGATCGCTCCACAGATCACGATACGAGCATGCAGCGCGAGATTGCCCAGGCACGCCTCCAAAATATCGCCGCCCACGTTGTCAAAGTAAACGTTGATGCCCTTTGGGCAGTGGCTGCGCAAGGCTTGCCTCACATCCTCAGACTTGTAGTTAATGGCAGCATCGAAGCCCAGTTCCTTCACAATGTAGTGGCATTTCTCCGCGCTGCCGGCGATGCCGATTACCTGGCATCCTTTTATCTTGGCGATTTGGCCGGCGGTCATGCCCACCGCGCCCGCCGCACCCGAAACCACAACGGTTTCACCCATCTTGGGCTGGCCAATTTCAAGCAGACCGAAATAGGCAGTCATTCCCGGTAAACCGAGACCGTTGGTGTTCAAGATATTCAGGTAGACCGGAATGGGAGCGAGTTTGGTGTCGACTTTGGTTAACTCTTTGCCCTTGCACCTTGCGTATTCCTGCACGCCGAAGCGGCCAGCAACAAGATCGCCTTCTGCGAAGGCCGGATCTTTACTCCTAATCACTTGGCCCACACCGGCTGCGCGCATCACTTCACCAATGCCCACTGGCGTGACATACGATCTGCCTTCATTGATCCAGCCGCGCATCGCGGGTTCGAGCGAGAGGTAGAGCACTTTCACCAACACTTCGCTCTCCCCGAGATCGGTGATTGCCTCCTGGGTGTAATTCCAGTCGGAGCGTTTCGGCATACCCACAGGGCGGGCCGCAAGCCGAAATTGATGATTAACGATATTCATGGTCTCCTCGGCCATCACCATCATCGGTTCGGCAAGCGGTTCCCAGAACGGTCAGGGGATCACAAACTTTTTTCCTGCAGTTGCCGGCTCGCTGCGACCTCACCGTTCGCTGGCCTCCCCCTTTAGCCCCTGAAGTACAAATACGCTCCCAAAATGCACGCCAGCACAAACGCCGACCCCGCCACATCGCGCCAATCCCAACTCGCGCTTGTTGTTGCCCTATCCTCGGCTGTCTTGGTCGCAAACGTCAGGTTTTGAAGCCTGCTGTAGTCCGGCTCGGCCGTCGCGTAGCTCACCGCAACCATTACGATTGCCGAAACAACGGTGATCAGCACGCTGAAGTATTGAAAATAAATATTGTTCACAATCCACAGGAACGACCCGGGCTGATATCCATTCTGCAAGCCCTGCAATCCCAGGGTCACCGGTGTGTCCACCAACATGCGGAATATCCCCAACACGAAACCCACCAACATCGACCAAAAAGCGCCTTGCGCGTTCATCCGCTTGAAAAATACACCCAGAAAGAACACCACAAAAATCGGCGGCGCAAGATATCCCTGTACCGCTTGCAGATAGGTGTACAGTCCTTGGGCATTCTTGATTACCGGGATCCATGCCAAAGCGATCAGTACCATGATCGCTGTCGCCATGCGGCCCGTGCGCACTAGGTCGTGCTCGGTCGCGTTCCGTTTCCACTTCTGATACAGGTCCACGGTGAACAGTGTCGAGCACGCATTGAAAACGCCTGCTAGCGACCCCATCAGCGCCGAAAGCAAGCCGGCTACCACGATGCCGCGCAATCCGGCAGGCAACAGGTATTGCACCATCAGAGGAAACGCGCCTTGCGATGCCGCCGGAATCGCCTTTCCATCCGGCCCGATGATGGCCGCCAACTCCGGAATCTTCCCGCTCCTTGCCAGTGCGTAGCAGATCAGACCCGGAACAATAAATAGATAAACTGGAAACAGCTTCAGGAACGCCGCAAAAATGCTACCTCGCCGCGCCACGGTTTCGTTGGGCGCACCCAATGCGCGCTGCACGATGTATTGATCCGTACACCAGTACCACAACCCGATGATCGGAGCGCAAAACAACATACCCAACCAAGGGAAATTGCCGTTGAAATACCAAGCTTGCCTGACCACTTGTCCTGCGGCATTGGTTTCCATCACCGGAGCCCACGTTCCCTGCACTCCCGGGGGAATCAGCGGCTTCCACAAATTGAACATGTCGGACCCACACCAATGGCGCAGTTCTCCCCAGCCTCCCAATTTGTGCAGCCCGTAGAACGTCAGCAGCGCCGAACCGCTGATGAGCACAATCACTTGCACCGCGTCGTTATACGCTACCGCGCGCATCCCACCGAGTATGGTGTACAGGCCGGTCAGCACGATTACCAACACCGAGCCGATCCAGAAACTATCGATCACCGTACCGCCGATATTTAGGCTGACCTCCGGAAAAAGCGTTCCAAACACCACGCCGCCCGCGAAAATACCTACGGCAATCTTCGACACGATAAACGTGATCAGCGATACCACCGACAGAACATACCTGGACCTGGTGCTAAAGCGTTTCTCCAGAAACTCCGGCATGGTGAATACCATCGAGCGCATGTAAAACGGCACGAACACCCAACCGAGAACCAGCAAGCACCACGCGTGCAGTTCATAGTGCGCTAGCGCCACTCCGCTGCTGGCCCCTGCTCCCGCCAGCCCTACCACGTGTTCCGACCCGATGTTTGACGCAAAGATGGACGCGCCGATGATCCACCAGCTCAGGTTCCTTCCCGCCAGAAAATAATCCGCCGCCGAATCCTTGGCCCTGCGAATCACCCACGCTGCCACGCACGCTAAAATCCCAAAATACGTCGCGATCACGAGCCAGTCGATGCTGGTGAGCCGTGATTTCAGGGCAACCGCAAGCAACGGGGCTATGCTGGTCATTCGTCCGTCCCTCTGTTGACCGCCATCAACAGTTTCGATTGGACTCCCAAGGCGAGCGACATTGTAGGACTCTTCCGGCCTTCCCACAACTAAGTGGCTTTGACCGTCCGGCCAGGACTAGCGAGACGTATTTGTTGTTCCACCCAGCCTGACCCCTCGGCTGGGTGCCATCGACCTCGATGCCAGACAGTCTTGAAGACACGTTTCGTGGTTGGAAGGAACGTTTACAGCAACTTTGCTATAACCAAAGCTGCACGCGGAAGGTTTCTAGGATGCCACCATTCGCGAAAAGCTAGCGGCCCTCGGCCTTCTCTCCGCGAAGAACCAGGCAAGTAGAGCTCGCCTTGGCAATCATTCGGCCCTTCTCGTCGGCGACCTCGCATTCGACGTAGCCAATCATTTTGCCGCGTCGCACAACTTTTCCTTCCGCTCGAAGTTGCGCTTTCCATACCGGGCGAAAGAAATTGATCTTCAGCTCCACGGTTGTAAATGATTCGTCAGGCGCGAGCGTACTGGCAAAGGCCATGCCCATGGCTGCATCCGCGATGTCGCACAAAATTCCGCCATGCAGCGTGCCCATCGGATTTGCATGCCGTGTCCCGGCATCCAGAGTGGCCACGGCCCGTCCGTCGTGAACCTCACTGACCTGAAATCCAATCAACTCCGACACCGGCGGTCGGAGCTGAGCAGCCCTCTCGACTAGGGAACCGGAACGCCCTCCCGCGGTACTTTTCGATGAGTCTTCAACCACGTCCGTATAACCTCCGACGTCAAGATTCCACAAGAAGTTTTGAGTACCTCAGTTCACCATCAATAGAATTGTCTCGCTGATTCGGGAGGTCGCCATGGGACTGTCCAACGATGCGAAACCAATCACATTAGATTTGATCGGGCCTCAGTCTATCACGTTGCCGGCATTCGTCCGGAACGCGAGCCTTGCTGAACAAGTGAGGGTTGGTCAACCAAAGCGAAAACGAGCTCGAGCTACTTGGTGCGACATATTCCATCGGCTTAAAGGTTGACGACAGTAAATAATGTGTAATACTTCCGTCAGTTTCCGGGGTATCGTTCGGCCTATTCAAGGTTTTCGAAGGAGCTGAAGAAATTGATCCTTGTCGAATCAATTTCGAACCTGCCGTAAGGAGAAATTCATGAAACCAATTTTCAAGCTCGCCTATCTTTTTGCGTTGCTGCTGTTAGTGGCCCGCGGGGCTCGGGCCCAGGGCGTGGGCTCGTCAGGCGATATTAAAGGTACGGTCACCGATGTCTCTAACGCCGTTTTGCCGAAAGTCACAATTGTAGTTGTTGCGCCAGAAACTGGTTTCCAGCGCACGACGGTCACGGACGACAGCGGCCAGTATCGCGTAACCGGATTATCGCCGTCAGTCTACGACGTAAGCGTGCAACTGCCTGGATTTCAGGGCGAGATTCGCAAGGGCGTGAGTGTCACGGTGGGCCAGACGGTCATCGTGGATTTCCAATTAAAGGTTTCGCAACTGACGAGCCAGGTCGAGGTGACGAGCGAAGCTCCGATCATCGACACGGAACGAACGAGTCAAGCCGACACGATCGAAGAACTGTACATCAAAGAGCTGCCCATCAACCGCCGGGACTACCTCACTTACACGTTGCTCGTTCCGGGTGTCTCTGACTCCACCAGGCAGGCGAGTGACACGGAATTTCGAGTAAAACAGACGCCGCACAGCGGACTTTCCTTCTATGGCAGTAATGGCCGAGGAAACAGTGTGACCGTGGATGGCGGAGAATTCAATGATGATTCCGGCGGAGTGCGACCGAATCTGAGCCAAGACGCCGTGCAGGAATTTCAGATTAACCGGAGCAACTATACGGCCGAGCTCGGGGGTGCAGGCGGCGCATCGATTAACATCGTGTCGAAGTCGGGCACGAACCAGTTGCACGGGAGTCTCAACGGCTTTTTCCGCAACGATGTTTTCGATGCACGCGATCCGTTTGCCTTCAGCCAGGCGCTGCAGCCGGGCGCAATCTTCAATCCTGCTCAGTCTGACACGCAAGGCCAGCCCATTAAGGATTCCTTGAGTCGCCAGCAATATGGGGGAACGCTGGGTCTCCCAATCAAGAAAGACAAGAGTTTCCTGTTCGTTGCTTTCGAAGGCTTGCGACAGGACGCGCAGAATGCGGTTCCCCTTCTGACGAACACGAACATATTTCGCCCCCAGAGTGATCCTGCGAACAATCAGGTGGCGATTCTGAACGCCCTGGCGGCCCGAGGAGCCGCCATGGTGCCCTGCTTCAATGGGCAGCCCCCAATGCGTGCCGACGCTTGTGCAGTTGCGCTCGGCAATGCTTTGACCGTCGCACCGAATGCAGCTCCTGGTCGAAGTACGTCGCAGGCGGCGCGCAATGCGTTCCTGAATAGCCAGTTTGAAACTAACGGTGGAGTGTTTCCCTTCACCACGCGCGAGTACCAGACCTCCGCCCGCTTCGATCATCAATTCAGCGAACAAAACCAGATTTTTCTCCGCTACAGCTATGTGCATGATCTGGAAGAGAATCCCGACGTACAATCGCTGACAGGGTTTTCGCGCGGTAGCTCGATTCATACCTATGACCATACGCTTCAAGGTTCCTGGTTCCACCTTTTCAGTCCGCGCACCTCGAATGAGGCTCGCTTGCAGTTTAGTTACAACGGCTTTAACGTGCTCTCCAACACCCTCGGCCAGGTGGGACTCGATATCCCAGGTTTCGGAAATCTTGGGAATCAGATTTTCCTGCCCAACTTGACTATAACGCGCCGATATGAATTTGCCGACAACTTCACCATGACTCGTGGGCACCATACGATGAAGATGGGCGGCTATGGGTTGATCCGCGGCAACCACAGTGAGTCCCACACTTTTTTCCCTGGGCGATTTGTTTTCGGCAATCTCAACGGTGGCTTACTGAGCCTATGTCTAGCGGCACCCGCCGCTGCTTGCGGACTTACCGGAGTAAACCCTGTGGCTCTCGACTCGCTGCAGACCGTTTCATTGGGCCTCCCTCAGTTCTACCAGCAGGGCTTTGACAATCCCGTCTACGCTGCCAACCGGCCATTTGCTGCGGGGTACTGGCAGGACTCCTGGGCCATCCGGCCAAATTTCACCTTGCACTACGGCCTCCGTTACGAATTGGACGTGCAATACGGCAACTTGAATACTGATAAGGACAATTTTGCTCCTCGCGTTTCGTTCGCCTGGGACCCGTTCAATAGCCACAAAACCGTGATTCGCGGTGGGTATGGCATTTTCTATTCTCCCGTGTATTCCCAGATTCCTAACGTCGTGCAAACTTTGGGTGTTGTCAATGGTTTCAGGCAGATTGCCCAGGTGTTCGTGCCCCTTACCGGAGCTCCAGGGAACCCTTCCCTAACGTCAGCGAAGATTTTCCAGACGCTGTTTGCACAAGGGAAGGTTCAGTGCGCAACGCCGGCGCCGGGAAATGACGCTTGCATCACGAAGACTGATCTGGCCCAGCCGTCGCTGAATATCGCGGTTACGCATACTGGCCCGATTCCGCCGCTCAGTGTAATTTTCAGCGGCCAGCCCGGCTATCAGAATCCTTACTCAGAGCAGGGTGAGTTTGGAATCGAACGCGAGATAGGAGGTGGCTTCTCCGTCTCAGCCAGCTACATCTACGTCCATACGCTCAAACTCCCAGTCGCGATTGACACCAACAATGCTCAGATCCTGAAGTTACCCTCCGACCAGCAGTTTGCGACCGTAAAGGTGAGGCGCCCCGACGGTACGCTCACGGACAGCGCCCCGATTCGGCAGTGGGGTGCCGGCAATTCGACGTGCACGGCCGATCTGTCCAAGTGCTTCGTAAATCCGCTGCTTCTCCAGACCGACCAATATTCGTCGCAAGGGTCCGCTCTTTATCAGGGAGCTATTCTGGAGATTAAAAAACGCTTCAGCCAACACTATACTTTCATGGGGAATTACACTTTCAGCAAAGCTATTGACACGACGACCGATTTCAACAGTGACTATGGACCGAATGATCAGACCGACCTGGCTGCCGAACGTGGCCTCTCTAGCTTCGATCAGCGGCACAAAGTGGTGCTCGCGGGTGTATTCCAGAGTCCGTGGCAGGACCGCATCCTTTCCGGCTTTGAACTGTGTACGATTTTTCGCTACAACAGTGCGCATCCTTTTAATCTGCTGGCTGGAACGAACGTCAATAACGACCGGCACTCCACAACGGACCGTCCGCCGGCAGTCGGGCGCAACACCGGCATTGGCCCGAATTACGTCAGCTTCGATATGCGCCTGAGTCGCCAGTTTAAACTGACTGAGAAGGCCAGCTTGCAGTTGATGGCAGAAGGTTTCAACATCTTCAACCGGACCAACTTCGGCAGCGTAAACAATGTGGTTGGCGTCATCGCACCGCCCGCTCAGCCTTTGCGGGGAGACAGAGCTCTGTCACCGAGCCAGCCGCTTGGCTTTACTTCGGCGCTGCCAAAGCGGCAACTCCAGTTCGGCTTGCGGTTTAGCTTCTGACGCGCTGCACGGGTCGACGCAGCCGTACTGCTATATCTAAGACTGACTCTCTCAATCTGTGCATGCACTGCGACGTTGTGTTTGAGATGCCCGAGTATGGCCGAACATGAATGTTCGCCAACAATTTAACCTCGCCGAGCGCGTCGCCCTGGTCACCGGAGGCTCCATCGGGCTGGGGCGCCAAATGGCCGAGGGGCTGGCGGAAATGGGCGCGCATCTAGTTCTCTGCGCTCGCAAGAAAGAGCGGTGCCAGCAGGCTGCCGACGAATTGCGTTCACTCGGCGTAAAAACTGTGGCGCTCGCCTGCGACGTCAAGAATCCAGAAAACGTTCGGGAAGTTGTGGATACAGCTCTGTCGCAGTTCGGGCGGATCGATATTCTGATCAACAATGCAGGCACTTCATGGGGCGCCCCCGTCGAAGAAATGCGCCTCGAGCATTGGAACAAAGTGATAGAAACCAATCTGACCGGAACGTTTCTGTTCTCGCAAGCTGTGGGGAAAAGCATGATTGCCGAGCGCCGCGGCAAGATTATTAACATTGCTTCGGTGGCCGGATTGCGTGGCGCTCCGCCGGATTTTCAAGCCATCGGATATCACGCCAGCAAGGGTGGAATAATTGCCTTCACCAAGGACCTGGCCTGCAAATGGGGCGTACACAATATTCAGGTGAATGCCATCGCTCCCGGATGGTTCCCCACAAGCATGTCGCAGGTCGTGATCGAGCGAAACAAAGAAAATCTGCTGACAAGAATTCCGTTGGGCCGCTTCGGCAATGACCATGACCTGAAAGGTGCCGCGGTCTTCCTCGCTTCAGACGCTTCGGATTTCATCACTGGTCATGTGCTCGTCGTCGACGGGGGACAAACCGCCTAAAGATTACACGTCATGATCATCCCACTTACACCGGTCCGCTTTTTGCGCTATGCCGAGCAACAGTATCCCCGAAAGACGGCGGTGGTGTGCGGAAATGAGCGGTTTACGTATGCGCAGTTTGCGGAGCGGGCAGCGCGTTTGGCTGGTGCGCTACGCGGAGCCGGGGTCGGACCTGGGGATCGAGTTGCGTTCCTAAGCACCAATTGTCATCGGCTGCTCGAGGCCTATTACGGTGTGCTGGAAGCGGGAGCGGTGTTATTGCCGCTGAATATTCGTCTCGCGCCGCCGGAGCTCGCTTACATCCTGAATGATGCTGGGGCGACGTTTCTCTTCCTTGAAAAACAATTTCTCGGTATGGTGGATTGTTTTCGCAAGAGCGTGCCATCGATTCAAACTTTTTCTCTCCTCGATGGGCAGCCGAAGGCAGACTGGTTGTCCTCCCAAAATTATGAGCAAATGCTGGCGGCGGCTGCGCCTTACCGCGCCGACATCATGAGTTTCGATGAAACTTCGCTGGCCGAGCTTTTTTATACCAGCGGCACCAGCGCCAATCCCAAAGGGGTGATGCTGAGCCACAGAAACGTTTACCTCCATTCCCTCGATGTCTGCCTGGCTTTCCAAACCGGCGTGGAAACCGTCGAGCTGCACACCATTCCGCTGTTCCATGCCAATGGCTGGGGCGTGGCCCATTTCCTGACATTTCAAGGCGGCACGCACGTCATGATCGGGCGCTTTGATCCGGCGGAGGTTTTCCGGCTCATCCAGCAAGAGCGTGTGCACTCTTGCAGTCTCGTGCCTACCATGGCAACGGCTCTGGTGAACTCGCCTGAGCTTCACAACTATGATTTAAGTAGTCTCCGGCGAATCACTATCGGCGGCGCGGCATCCTCGCCTACTTTGGTGCGCGAAGTAGAAGAAAAGCTGGGGTGCACGTGTTTTTCCGGATACGGGTTGACCGAGACCGCTCCTGTGCTGTCAATTTCTCCCATAAAACCAGGACTCAATTGGCAGGGAGCGGAACGTTATGCGGGTCAGGCGATGACCGGGTTCGCGATCCCTGGTGTGGAGATTCGCGTTGTGGACGCGGATGACAAGGATGTGCCCCGTGATGGAAAAACAATCGGGGAAGTCATCGCTCGCAGCGATGGCGTCATGGAGGGTTACTGGCGCCAGCCGGAAGCGACTGCCGAGGCCATGCGCGGGGGGTGGTTTCACACCGGCGACATGGCTACCTGGAACGAAGATGGTTATCTCCTCATCGTAGACCGAAAGAAAGACATCATTGTCAGCGGCGGGGAGAACATTTCATCGTTGGAGGTGGAAAAGGCCTTGCTGGCACACCCGTCGGTATATGAGGTCGCTGTGATTCCGGTCCCCGATGATAAATGGGGAGAAGTGCCCAAGGCGCTGGTGACGCTGAAACCGGCTTCCAACATTACGCAAACGGAGCTGCTCGATTTTTGCCGCACGCGTCTGGCACACTATAAGTGTCCCAGGTCGGTTGAATTTCTTGACAGCCTGCCCAAGACTGGAACCGGAAAAATTCTAAAAAAAGACTTGCGCAAGAAATACTGGCAAGGCCGGGAAACTATTCGACTTGGATTCTCCGCGCCGGCGGACACAAAAACTCGTTCGTAGCGGCGCGACGTTTGCCAAAGCGTAACGAAATTCACTATGGGAGAATTTCTCGCCATGCCGGATCTAGTCCAAATCAAAAAAGACCACAGTATCGCAATCATCACGATCGATAACCCGCCGGTTAACGCCTTAAGCCCTGCGGTGGCCGACGCCATTTCCGAAGCGATTGCGCAGATCGACAAAGATGACAGCATCGAAGCCGCCGTTCTAATTGGCAGCGGCCGCACCTTCGTTGCCGGCGCCGACATCAAGGAATTTGGCAAGATCACTTCAGGGAAATCGCGAGCCGCCGGACTGCTTCCTTTGTTGTTGCGAATCGAGGATTGCCGCAAGTCCGTCGTGATGGCCATTCATGGAACGGCGTTTGGCGGCGGGTTGGAGCTGGCCATGGCCGGACATTACCGCGTTGCCGCACCCGGTGCGCAGGTGGGCCAGCCGGAAGTAAAGCTCGGTCTCATACCAGGTGCCGGTGGAACGCAGCGCTTGCCTCGGCTTGCGGGTATCGCCAAGGCCATCGAGATGTGCGCCGAGGGCAACCCGGTTAACGCGGGGGAGGCGCTGAAGCTTGGCATTGTCGACCGATTGATTGATGGAGATCTTTTGGCCGGCGCGCTGGATTTTGCGCGTGAAGTCAGCGGAAGGCGCGCGCCCAAGACGCGCGAACAAGACGTCAAGTTGGAAACACTTGAACAAAATGCCCCTATCTTCAACGCAGCACGCGAAGCCGTCAGAAAAAAACACCGCGGGCAGATTGCGCCGCTAGCGGCCATAGATGCGATCGAAGCGGCCACGAAAATGTCATTCGAGGAAGGCTGTGAGGTTGAGCGAAAGCTTTTCATGGAGTGCCTCTTTTCGGATCAATCCAAGGCTCTGATTCACCTGTTCTTCGGCGAGCGCGAAGTTGCCAAGATACCGGACATCCCGAAAGAAACGCCGGTCATCCCCGTCAATTCCGTTGCGGTAGTCGGCGCGGGAACAATGGGCGGGGGTATCGCCATGGTGTTTGCCAACGCCGGCATCCCCGTGCTGCTGAAAGAAAGTGACCAAGCGGCACTTGATCGTGGTCTAGCGAATATTCATAAGAATTATGCCGGCTCGGTTAAGCGCGGCCGCTTCACGCAGCAGTTTGTCGACGAGCGCTTAAGGCTGATTCAGCACACACTCAGCTACGGAGGCTTCCAAAACGTCGACATGGTGGTCGAAGCCGTGTTTGAGAGCATGGTGCTGAAGAAGCAAGTGTTTGGGGAACTCGATCGCGTGTGCAAGGCTGGCGCCATTCTCGCGAGCAACACTTCAACCCTGAATATTGACGAGATCATGTCGGCCACGTCGCGCCCCCAGTTCGTGATCGGCACGCATTTTTTCAGCCCTGCCAACATCATGCGTCTGCTGGAGATTGTGCGCGGCGCCGCTACCAGCAAGGAAGTCCTTGCTACGTGCATGAAGCTCTCCAAGAAACTTGGCAAAGTGGGGGTCCTCGTTGGCAACTGCATGGGCTTTGTGGCTAATCGTATGTTTGGACCGTACCGACGCGAAGCACAATTTCTCGCGGAAGAGGGAGCAAGTATCGAAGCTATCGACAAAGCGCTTTACGATTACGGAATGGCCATGGGGCCTCTCGCAACCGGCGATCTCGCCGGTCTCGACGTGGGCTGGCGCATCCGAAAAGAATATCGTCATCTGCAAAAGACAGGGATTCGCCAGCCAATCGCCGAAGATAAGTTGTGTGAACTAGGTCGCTACGGTCAGAAGACCGGAGCAGGATGGTACAGATATGATGAAAACCGCCGCGCGATTGCGGATCCTGAAGTTGCGCTGCTGCTGCGAAACTTCGCCGTCGAATCCGGTATTCCGCAGCGCGATATCTCCGCCGATGAAATCGTCGATCGCTGTATCTACGCGTTGGTCAATGAGGGTGCTCGCATCCTCGAAGAGGGTTTCGCGTTGCGCGCGGTCGATATAGACATTATCTACGTTTTCGGTTACGGATTTCCGGCGTATCGCGGCGGGCCGATGTGGTACGCCGACACGGTGGGCCTAGACAAAGTGTACGAACGCGTCTGCGAATTCCGCAAGCAGCACGGCCAAATTTGGGAGCCCGCTCCGCTGCTGAAGCGTTTAGCGGATCAGTGCAAGACGTTCGCCGAATTCAACCGAGATCAGGGCGCGGCGGCCTAGCTCCTTCAAAACCAAACACGCAAGAATGCGCTCTAGACATGCCTGAATTCTTGGACCATCCCGCCGCGGTGCGAGCCGGTGAAGAGCTCGACCTGGGCAAGCTTGAGCCCTTTTTGCGGAGCCATCTCGCGGACAGAAATGGCCCTCTTTCCGTGGAGCAATTCCCGAGCGGTCATTCCAACCTGACCTACTTGGTTCGTGTCGGAAACTGTGAAATGGTGTTGCGCCGCCCGCCATTTGGCAGCAAAGTAAAATCCGCACACGACATGGCGCGCGAGTACCGCGTTCTCTCGAAACTGCATCCCGCGTATCCGCCAGCACCGGAGGTGCAGCTCTACTGCGATAATAACGAGGTTTTGGGCGCGCCTTTTTTTCTAATGAAAATGATTCGCGGAATTATTATTCGCAGGGATCCGCCTTCCGGCTTGCCTTTTCCGCGCGAGACTACCAGGAGCTTGAGCGAATCGTTCATCGATAATCTTGCCCGGCTCCATCGCTTGGATTATTCGCAAATCGGTTTGGCAGATCTCGGCAAGCCACAGGGCTACCTCGAACGGCAAGTAAAAGGTTGGATTGAACGCTATCGCGGTTCTCAGACTGAAGAGTTACCAGAGGTCGATCAGATTGCTCATTGGATGAAACAGAATATACCTGCTGCGAGCGACGCCGCTCTCATCCATAACGACTACAAGTATGACAACTTGGTGCTCGATCCCGCCGACATTACAAAAATTGTAGGTGTCTTAGATTGGGAGATGTGCACGATCGGCGATCCGCTCAGCGATCTCGGCACAGCTTTAGCCTACTGGGTGGATCCCGACGACTCGGATGAGCTGCAAACAATGCGCTCGGGCCCGTCCAATTCTCCCGGGAGCCTCACCCGCCAGAAACTCGTAGAACGCTACGCGCAGCAAACGGGGCGAAACGTTTCCAACATGGCGTTTTATCTTACGTTTGCGCGATTCAAACTGGCCGTGATCGCACAACAACTCTACTACCGCTATCATCAGGGGCTCACGAAGGACGCGCGATTTGCCGCGATGCCCAAGTGGGTCAAGGCCCTGCTCCAAGCTTCATGGCATAGCGCCTGTTCCTCTTAGCAGTTGTTGGGTGTTGCCGTTGAATCTTTCAGGCGCAATGGCAAACCAGTGGTCAACCAGCCTTGTGGTAGTAGCGCACGATCCATTCCGCGACGCAGCACGGCTTATCCGAACCTTCTCTCTCGATCGCCACAGAAAATGTTGTTTCCAAACTATCCGCAAGGTCCTTGACCGAAAGAACCGTAAAACGCGCCCGTATCCTCGAATCAGCAAGAACAGGAGAAGGGAAGCGCACGCGATTCAGCCCATAGTTCACGGCCATTCGTAGACTGGCGCGAATCTCCAGCGCCTGTTTCATGAAATAGCTCAAGAGCGAAAGTGTCAAAAACCCGTGCGCAATCGTTGTGCCGTAGGGTGATTCGTGCCCAGCGCGGTCGCGGTCCAGATGGATCCACTGCGGATCGGAAGTGGCTTCTGCGAATTTGTGAATCCGTTCTTGGGTCAGCGTGAGCCAATCGGTTGGCGGGATTTCGCGTCCCACGAAATCCTTTAGCGAATGCGCTGACTCTACGACAATTGCGGCCATGGAATCCCGGTGTTCAAAAAGAGCGCTGACCGAAACGTGTGGGCGCGACGCCGCGACTCGATCACGGCAGCCTTCGCTTGATAAAATCCGGCTTACCTCGTCCGCGGTTCGAATCCCATCGGAAGCTGGGAAATTATTCGAGCAAATCCGGCTGCTCACGAACGATGAACGCAAGGAGCGGTTGAAACTGGAACCATCCCGCGATATGCGATCCAACCTGTTGGCGCGTTGCAGCTGCGCTGGCATCGTCAATCTTAATTGGGTTACCCGCAGCCTCGGCAAGAAGCTGCGCGTGGCAGCTCCGGTCCATGGTAATAAACCACCACGCTGCCTCGTCGACGTTGTGTCCTACGGTTAGCAGTCCATGGTTTTGCAGGATGATCGCCTTCTGCTGCCCGAGCGCCTGTGCGATTCGCTCCCCTTCCGACGTTTGGTACACCACGCCAGTAAAATCAGCGAACACGCTGTGATCTTTGTAAAACGCGCACGAATCCTGGGTAATCGGATCGAGCGGCTTGCCAAGTGATGCCCATGCCTTGCCATACATGGAATGAGCGTGTGCCGCCGCAACCACATCGGGTCGCGCGGCATGCACTTGTGAATGAATGGCAAACGCGGCACCATTCACCGGATACTTTCCTTCCACGACTTCGCTGCGATGATTGACCAATAGTAGATCGGATGCGCGAATTTGCCCAAAGTGCATGCCGAATGGATTGACCCAGAAATGATCGAGGCGTTCCGGATCGCGCGCGGTGATGTGTCCTGCGACTCCCTCATCGAATCCGAAACGCGAAAAAAGCCGGAAGGCTGCTGCCAGATGTTGCTTGCGGTGCCGACGCTCCTCTTCAATAGTCGCAAAGCTCGGCGGCCCCGGGATATTCAATACATTCTGTGCTGTTCCCGCCATGTGCTCTCCTTAACGATTCCGCCTTCGAATCTATCTCGATCTTGTCCATTTGTGAAGGTCTCGCTACTGCTTCGATGGCTGCGCAGAAGCCTTTCCCCGTTTCGCAAGTTCGAGTTTGGCGATCGCTTCACTATGCACTTCGTCGGGCCCATCGGCCAATCGCAATGTGCGTACGCTGGCCCACGCCTCCGCGAGAAATGTGTCCTGCGACACTCCGGCGCCTCCGTGTGCCTGAATCGCTCGATCCAGAACCCGCAGGGTTACGTTCGGAGCCACCACCTTGATCATCGCAATTTCAGCCCGCGCGGCCTTGTTTCCGGCCGTGTCCATCATATGTGCAGCCTTCAGCGTCAGCAGGCGAGCCTGCTCGATTTCCATGCGCGAAGCCGCAATATCCGCGCGAATGGTTCCTTGCTCGGCCAGCGGCTTACCAAAGGCCACTCGCGATTGTACGCGTTTGCACATCATTTCAAGCGCCCGCTCAGCGACTCCGATGCAGCGCATACAGTGATGCATGCGCCCCGGCCCCAGTCGTCCTTGCGCGATCTCGAACCCGCGTCCCTCGCCGAGCAAAATGTTCGACGCCGGCACTCGAACATGTTCAAACGTGATCTCGGCATGCCCATGCGGGGCATGATCATACCCAAACACCGTGAGCAACCGCACAATGTTCACTCCTGCTGCATCCATCGGCACCAGGATCATGGATTGCTGCTTGTGTACCGGCGCGCTCGGATCCGTCTTGCCCATGAAGATCGCAACTTTGCAGCGCGGATCCCCTGCGCCTGAGGACCACCACTTCCGCCCATTGATGACGTATTCGTTCCCGTCTCGACGGATGCTCGCCTCGATATTTGTTGCATCGGAGGAGGCCACAGCGGGCTCGGTCATCGCGAAACACGACCGAAATTCCCCGGCCAGCAGCGGATTCAACCAGCGCTGTTTCTGCTCGTCGGTACCATAACGTATAAGCGCTTCCATGTTTCCGGTGTCCGGAGCCGAGCAGTTAAATACCTCCGGCGCCATCGCGCTGCGGCCCATGATTTCGCACAATGGTGCATACTCCAGATTCGTTAGCCCCGCGCTAATGGGTGAGGTCCCACTCGGTAAGAATAGGTTCCACAGTCCTGCAGCACGCGCTTTGGGCTTCAGCTCTTCAATGATTCGCGTCGGAGCCCATCGCTCGCGCTGGATCTCTTCATGGAAACGTTGCTCGTTTGGATAGATATGCTCGTCCATGAAGTCCCGCAGGCGCTGCTGCAGGTCATTCACTTTGTCACTAAACTCAAATTCCATTTAGCTAGGTGGCCCATCGCTTGTTAACGGAGTGCATTGCGGCCGCGATTATATACAACGTAGGTCATCCAGGACTATCACGACGTGTTCGGGTGTGCCCAGCGCAATTCCGCGCTGGGCGCATGATGACCCCGCTGACCGCGCTCATTGTTTGCGCCGCTGCCGTTCCATTTCTTCAGTACATGCAAACTTGCTGGCTATTAACACCTCACCTATCCTCTCGGCCGCCTCAGCTGCGCTTGGCTAAAACGCTCGCCATTGCGCATACTTCCTTCTCGAATAAATCGTAATGATTGCGTCCGTAAGGCATGCGTGTGCCGAGGCCCGAATGAAACTCGCATGCACGCGTCCGGTACACGACCTCCCGAATGTTCGATGAATTGATGCCGCGGCCAGGAACGATAACGATGCGATCCTGGGCGGCAGCGACAAGTCGTGCAATCTTGGCGAGACCTTGCAGTGCGGTAGGCGCGCCGCCGGAGGTGAGAATGCGCGCCGCTCCGGTATGAATCACATCGTCGAGCGCGGCAGCTAGGTCCGGCAAAGTATCAAAGGCGCGATGAAAAGTCACCGGCAGCGGACCTGCGAGCTCGACTAAATGCCGAGTCCGCTCGATATCAACACTTCCGTCATTTCTCAAAAGGCCCAGCACAACACCGTTCATTCCCAGTTGTTTCGCGGCTTCGACGTCCCGCTGCATGGTTGTGAATTCAAAGTCGGAATAAACAAAGTCGCCCTCACGAGGGCGAATCATCGCAAAAATAGGCAGCGAGATCCGTTTGCGTGCAGCGCGTATGAGCTCGGTGCTTGGTGTGAGTCCGCCTGCTGCCAGTTGGCTGCAAAGCTCCAGCCGATGAGCGCCGCCGCGCACAGCCGCCAGTGCCGCTTCGATTGATTCCACGGCGATTTCGAGACTGTATGGACGGTGCACGGTGAAATAGCTTACCAGGGGCTCGGTCTGATGAGGCGATTGCTGCCACAAAAGACCCCCGAACGCGGATGACGCAGCCCAAAGGGGAGGTTGATAAACCTTAGTCTTGACGGTCGCTAGAGGGCCCTACTTGTTGCGGGCGGCGACCGGCTCAAGCAGCCAGATTGCATCCGAGACGTGCGTTGTATTTGCTGTGACCAGCCAACGCCCATCACGCGGCACTTCGAATGGATAGTTGTTGTTCCCATTCAGGAGTGAAAAGGGGAAATTTCAGTGGCAAGCCCCGGTTTCATGGTAGCCTAGCGCCGCGTTTTTTAAGAGCAGGAGGCTCCTATGCGAATTGCCAGCATCACTTTGGCTTTGAGCTGTGTTCTGACGCCCGTCTTGGCCCAGGAAAAGACAGACGGGCCTACCAATGAAAAGGCGCAGAAGACATACAAGGAAGCATTGGCGTCTCTACACGAACACAGGATCGAATCGGCCCTCGAGGGTTTCAAGAAAGCGGACAAGCAGGACGGTGGGCATTGCCTTGCCTGCCAGAAGCAAATGATCAAGTACGGAGTTGAGCTCGGCGAGTGGAAGATCGCCGAACTCGCCGCGGAGGAGATGGTGGCGGGAGCTCAGGGCGAGCGAGATACGGCCGTCGCACACTATCAATTTGCTGTAGTGCTCATGGACAAGGGTTTGCAAAAGCATAAAGACGAATTTTTCGCCCGCGCCCACGAAGAGATTAGCAAGGCCCTCGCAGCTCATGCGAATTTCCCGGACGCGCTATTCTTGGATGGAAAGGCGCTCGCGCAGTTGCGACAGGACGATGCGGCAAAAGCCAGGTTTGAGCAGTTTGTGAAGGTGAAGCCCGCGGAACATCCCAACCGCCAGCGCGCGCTGCGATACATCAGCCGTCCCGAACTTGCGCGGGCCAGAATGGCGCCGCCCTTCACAATAACCACTACAGATGGCAAGCAGGTTTCCCTGGACGATTTGCAAGGCAAGGTTGTGCTACTCGATTTTTGGGCCACGTGGTGCGCACCCTGCCGCGAGGCGCTGCCGCATATTCGGAAGGTCGCAAAGAAGTTTCAGGAGCAACCACTGGTGATCCTTAGCGTGAGCCTTGATACCGACAAACAGAAGTGGAAAGACTTCATTGGCAAAAACGAAATGACCTGGCCGCAATACCGCGACAGTGGCTTCGAGGGTCCGTTAGCGCGGATGTTTGGCGTGACGGCCATTCCGCACACCTTCACGATCGACGCGGACGGCGTCCTTCAGGATGAACACGTCGGCGACGGCTCGATCGAAGGCAAGATGAAAAAACTTCTCGCGCGCGCGCGAGAAGCGCAATCGACCGAAACTTCTCTGAAATGAGACCATGCCGAGGACCTGCGAGTCAGACCCGGTATGCGGGAGCGGGAGGCCGGACACTCCAGCCGACATGCCAATGTTATAGCGGCTTGCGGCCGCAGTGGGTAGTGAGGCCGGAGAGACATTGATCTGGGTTTTCAAGTAATGCTAGCATCCCGCGGATAGGGAGAGGAGTGATGCCGAAGGCATTCTATTTGGTCTTCTTCCAGCAGTGACAACACGGGTGCTCAATAGCGAGAGGATCAGTTCGGTTTAGGGGCGTCGTTCTGATTTGTTCTTGGACAGAGAGCACGAATTCCCGGGCCGAGCGGAGATGGAGGAACTTGCGGTGAGAGCTATTGTTGCTTTTCTGGCAGCCATGATGCTCCTGGGTTTCAGCGCTGCAGTTCAGCCGCCGGAAGACGGGTGGGCTCCTCTTTTCAACGGAAAGGATTTGGCGGGTTGGAAGAAGAACGGAGAAGAGAAGTGGGTTGCGGAAGAGGGTACCATCCTATGCCAGAGTACGGTCAATAAGTACGGCTACCTAACGACGGCAAAAACCTATCGCGATTTCAATTTGCGTCTTAAATTTAAGGGCGAGGCGGCGGGCAACAGCGGTGTTTTTTTGCATGCTCGGATAACCGGGATCGACCTACAACACGGTCCGGACATCGTGGGGATGCAGGTTGAGGTAGACCCCACCTTGGGCAAGCACAGCGGCGGTCTTTACGAAAGCGGCGGCCGCGGTTGGGTGGCAATGCCTACGGCAGAGGGTGAGCAGGCGCTGAAGTCTGGCGCGTGGAATGACCTCGAAGTGTCAGTGCTAGGCAATCACATTGTGACTCACCTCAATGGGGTGAAGGTGGCGGATTTTACCGATCCAGCACCAAAGTTCATTGATGGCGTGATTGGTTTGCAGATTCATACCGGCGGGGGCGTGAAGATGCGTTGGAAAGATATTTTCGTCCAGGAAAAGTAGAGTCATACTTCCGTAGCCAAAACGATTTACGACGTCAGTCTTTGAGTCATCACCATGAATAAGAAGAATCGGCGTTCTTTTCTTCAGATTTCCGCAGGTGCTCTGGCCGCTGGCCTGAGCCCAATGCGTGCCGCCTTAGGGCGTGGCGATACCCGCGGCTCTGCAACCTCGGCTATCAACCCCGTACAGGTTGCTCAAACCGTGCCAGCCAACCAGGGTAAGAAGCCGCTGCGGCTAGGTCTGATCATCGGCATCGGCAAAGATCCCGGCGTTGCTATGGCTAAGGTTCACGATCTCGGCCTGCCGACCTGCCAGGTGTTCCTGCGCGAGGTCCTGCCGGGACTCGCCGACCAACTGCGCCAGGCGCTCGACAAACACCAGATTGAGGCAACGTCCCTCGTCGTTGGCGGGCCCGGGCGGGAAATCTGGGATTTCTACCAGGGGCCGCTGACCATCGGCTTGGTACCGCGCGAAACACGCGACGCACGCATCGCGCACATCAAAGAGGCCTCCGACTTTGCCAAGCAATGTGGGATCCCTGCCGTGCAGACGCACTGCGGATTCATTCCCGAGAATCCGAATGACCCTGTATACAAAGAGACTGTGGCGGCTATTCGCGAGGTAGCGGGTTACTGCAAACAAAACGGCCAGAATCTCCGCTATGAGACCGGGCAGGAAACTCCGATTACGCTCGTCCGTACTATCCAAGACGTCGGGCTCGACAACCAAGGCGTTAACTTCGACCTCGCCAATCTGATTCTTTACGGAAAGGCAAATCCGGTTGACGCCATCGAACTCCTAGGTCCTTACGTGCAGGGGATTCACGCCAAGGATGGACTCTGGCCCACAAACCCCAAGGAGTTGGGCAAGGAAGTTCCCATTGGTAAGGGCAAAGTGGATTTTCCGCGCATTATCGAGCACCTGAAAATACTCAACTATCGTGGGGCGGTCACGATTGAGCGGGAGATTTCGGGTCCGCAGCAAGCGGAAGACGTACGGTCTGCGAAGGCATACCTGGAAAAAGTAATTGGCTAGGTGGTGTATCAGGAGGACGGGGGATAAATGGCTGAAGATCCAAAGCAAAAATCTGATTCCACAGGCAAAATCGACCGCCGGACATTTCTAGGGGCTGCTGCTGCGTCCGCAGGGATGATCTTCATCAAGCCAGCGCTGGTGCGCGGCACAGCGGCGAACTCCGCGGTCCGCGTTGGGCTGCTCGGCTGCGGCGGGCGAGGCACAGGCGACGCCACTCATCTGGTCGAGACCGGTGGCGCTCGCGTTGTCGCCTTAGCCGACATATTTCAGGACCAGCTCGACAAGGCTCGGGCGCACTTCGACACGCTTCAGCAGGCGAAAGGCTACTCCGCGCTGGACGCATCACAACTTTTCGTCGGCCCCAAGGCTTACCAGCAGATCGCAGCTTCCAAGGAATTGGACGCGCTCGTAATTGCGACACCCCCTTATTTTCATCCCATGCAGCTAGAGGCTTGCGTTGCCGCCGGAAAACACGTTTATTGCGAAAAGCCGGTGGCCGTGGACGTGCCCGGCGCATTGAAGGTGATCGAAATTGGCAAGCGCGCCGAAGGCAAGTTAAGCCTCGATGTGGGTTTTCAGATCCGCGATTGCCCGCCGTTCGTTGAATTAGTCAGGCGAATTCATGACGGCGCACTGGGCAAGATAGTCTGCGGCGAAGCTCACTATTTCACGGGCTACCTCGAACGTCCGGCGTTCCCCGACGTCTCCGCCGAACAGCGCCGGCTTCGCAACTGGGTGTATGACCGCGCCCTTTCCGGCGACATCATCGTGGAACAGAACATCCACGTCATCGACATCTGCAACTGGGTTCTGAAGGCCCATCCGCTGAAGGCCTACGCGACAGGCGGACGCGAGGGTCGTCCCACAGACGGCGACGTCTATGGAAATTACAATACAATATTTTATTATCCTGATAACGTTCCGATCACCTTCAGCTCTACGCAGTTCAACAAGGGCTGGTGGGAAGTCACCGAGCGCTTCTTCGGAACCAAAGGCACATCGCAGTCCCCGTATTCTGGTCCTCTCGGCATCTGGGGCGACGAACCCTGGCAAGCTGCTGCCTCGCCATCGAAGGATACCGCCGATCCTAAGGCGTTCTCAGTCACGGGAAACTTCAGATCCAATCTGGAGTTTGCTGATCCGGAAAAGAAGAAGGCCTTTGTAGAAAGCATCGTCGGCGGAAATTTCCATAACCAGGCCGCCAAGGGCGCGGAATCCGCCCTTTCCTGCATAATGGCACGCACGGCCGCCTACAAGGGACGTGAGGTTACCTGGGACGAAACGCTGAAGTCCAAGGAAGTGTGGGACCCAAAGATTGACCTGAACAAGTTGCGCTAAGGTTGCGCCGCTGACGTTCACCCTATTTTAGGAATCAATTCTGGTTTAAATCTTTCACTTCAAAAAATGCGGGCGAAAAGAAGACAGCCGCTGAGGCTCATCGAGGTTTCAATATGCGCCATCCATCGCGTCGCGAATTTCTGAAGTCTTCTCTCACAGCTTGTTCAGCCGCCTTGACCAGCGGCGGCTTCGTCGAATCTATCGCAGCCGCCACGTATCCGAGAAGGGGTTTCGCTCCTGCGGCGCAGCTCCATATCAAAAAGGGTGCTGTCCTCAACATGTTGCCACCCCAGCTCAGTTACGCTGACCGCTTCAAAATGGTGCGCGACGTAGGTTTTGACGTTGTGCAGGCGCCCACGACCGGTGATGAGCACATCGCCGAGGAGATCAAGAAAGCAGCTGATGGTGTGAACATCCGCATCGACTCGGTGATGAACATGGATCACTGGCAATACCCCCTGTCGTCGAGCGATCCTGCAATCGTGGAAAAGTGTCTGGCAGGAATGCGAACGTCGTTGCATAACGCCAAGCTATGGGGTTCAGACGCCGTGCTGCTGGTTCCGGCCGTGGTGAATGCGCAAACCTCCTATCGCGATGCCTGGACTCGCTCTCAGCAGGAGATCCGCAAGCTCATTCCTCTCGCCCAAGATCTGAAGGTCGTGATTGCCATCGAGGAAGTGTGGAACAAGTTCCTTCTGAGCCCGCTCGAAATGGCCAGGTACATTGGCGAGTTTCAGAGCCCGTGGGTCCAAGCTTGGTTCGACGTGGGTAACGTAATGCTTTACGGCTACCCGCAAGACTGGATTCGCACCCTTGGCAAAAGCATTGTCAAAGTACACCTCAAAGACTTCAAGCGCACAAAAGATGGATACGTTTGGGTGAACCTCGGTGAAGGCGACGTGGACTGGGCTGCGGTGCGCGAGGCTTTCGCCGAAATAGGTTACTCCGGCAGCGTCATCACCGAACTCAAAGGCGGCGATGAGGTTTACCTTCGCGACGTGAGCCGTCGCGTGGATCGGCTACTTCTCGACCGCACCTAAGCGGAGGGTGCAAAGCGCAAGAACGGCGGGAGCTGGAAACCCTGCGGCGAACCGCGAGCATCTACGGGGAGATTGCGCGGGAATTCCGTGAGGCGCCCATATCAGCAGAAATAAAATGGTTATAAAAATATGTAGCGATAGCACCTCGCTCGGTAAAGCGGCTGCCTTAGAAGCAGCCGCGGCGATTCGCCATGCGATCGCAAATCGAGGAGCCGCACGCATCATCGCTGCGACCGGAGCTTCGCAGTTTGAGTTCCTGGAAGATTTGACTGCAGCTCACACTGTGGATTGGGAAAAGGTGGAGATGTTCCATCTGGATGAATATGTGGGCCTCTCCATCGAGCATCCTGCCAGCTTCCGCAAATATCTGCTGGAAAGACTGATTCAAAAAATCGGAATTAAGAAGTATACCTTGCTTGACGGAGAAGCTGACCCCGAAGAAGCATGTCGCAACGTGGGCCGGGCTTTGACTGCTGCTCCGATCGATGTGGCTTTTGTCGGAATCGGTGAGAACGGACATCTTGCATTCAACGATCCTCCCGCTGATTTCGAGACGGAAGAGCCCTACAGAATCGTCCGGCTCGATGAAGCCTGTCGCCGCCAGCAAGTAGGAGAGGGATGGTTCGAAACCCTGGCTGAGGTCCCCAAGAAAGCGATTTCAATGACGATTCGCCAGATTCTCAAATCTAGAAGCATACTCTGCGTGGTACCTGACGCTCGCAAGGCCAAAGCAGTAAAACTATGCTTCGAGGGTGAGATAGGTCCGATGGCCCCAGCGTCGATTTTGCGGACTCATCCCAACACCACGGTGTTTCTTGATTTGGATTCTGCTCGATTGTTGAAGGCGGGGGTACTCTCGGGAAATGCCATCTGATTTCAATGGTCGTTATTATCTTGCGCAATTGCAACGCTCAGCTTACCTTCAGGCCGATTCTATGGCCGCCATCCTCCGTTTTCTATTCATCTTCATAGGCCTGGTAGTCTCGGCTTCCTTGGTTTCAGCTGGAGAACTTGCTCACCGAGCGGCGGACGATAAGCCAATCCGGATAGGAATCATCGGTCTGGACAGCTCGCATGTGGTTGCGTTCACACAACTGCTGAATGACCCATCGAGCCCCGAGCATGTACCTGGAGCACGCGTCGTTGCGGCTTTCAAGGGTGGCAGCGCCGACGTGGAAGCTAGTTCGAGCAGGATTGAGAAGTTTACTGCCGAGATGAAAAATAAGTGGGCAGTAGAGCTGGTCGACTCTGTTGAGGAGCTATGCCGCAAGGTGGACGCCATAGTAATCGCGAGCGTTGATGGGCGCACCCACCTCGAACAGGCACGCTTAGTTTTCGCGGCCAAGAAGCGGGTGAAGTACTACACCACTACGCAGGGTCTGGAGACGATTCGAAGGAATTGACTATTTCCAATTGTAGCCATTTGATGGGACGAGTCCATGCTTGGATATCGCAGAGATGAAAATCGAGTCTCCAGGTTTTTTCGATCTGCAGGTCAACGGTTTTTCCGGCGTGGATTTTAACGGTCCAGCCTGCCAACCGGATCGACTAAAACATGCGATTAACGTTCTGCGGGCAACCGGCGTCACGAGATTTCTGCCAACCCTCATCACCTCTTCTCTTGAGAGATTTGCACGATGCGCCCGCGCGCTGCTGGATCTCTCCGATCCCGCCATTGCCGGCATTCACATGGAAGGGCCCTACATTTCCCCGCAAGACGGTCCGCGTGGCGCGCATTCACGAGAGTATGTGACCGAGGCGTCTTTGGAGGACTTCAAGCGCAGGCAAGATGCCGCTGAAGGTCGCATTGTTCTCGTCACACTTGCACCGGAAATCCCGGGCGCGCTGAAGGTAACCGAACATCTCGCCGAGTCCGGTATCCGAGTTGCCATCGGTCACACTGCAGGGTCACCGCAGCAGATTCGCGATGCCGTAAACGCGGGAGCTACGCTCTCCACTCATCTGGGCAACGGATGCGCCCAACTGCTGCCCCGGCACCCGAACTTCGTCTGGGAGCAACTGGCAGCCGATGAATTGTTCGCGAGCTTTATCGTGGATGGCCATCATCTGCCGCCGGCAACGGTGAAATCGATGGTGCGTGCCAAATCAGCTTGCCGCTCGATTCTTGTCACCGATTCAACCGCCGCCGCAGGGTGTCCACCGGGCTCTTACACGGTTGGAGAAGCGCATATTGAGTTGAGCGCCGATGGCCGCGTCTCAGTGCCCGGCGCTCCAAATCTAGCCGGATCCTCGCTGTCCATGAATACCGCCATCAGCAATGCGGTTCGCTTCGCGGGATTGCCGCTGAGCGAAGTCCTTCCGATGGCCACGAGCTTGCCCGCGTGTTTCTTGGGTATGAAGCCGGTTGGGCGTCTGTCGGCTGACTGGGATGAGGTTAACTGCTGTTTATCGGTGAACGCCGTTTTCGATTAGGTCATGTAACTCGATGCTGGGAATTCGCCGGCCAGAGAAAGCGGAGTGATGAGCAGACGTCCCATCAAGAATCTACGCTGGTATATTGCCGGCTTGTTGTGTCTATCTTCGGAGTTGAATTACCTCGACCGGCAGACGCTGTCGGTTCTTGCCGACACCATTCAGCGAGAGCTGCATCTTACGACAATTGATTACTCCCGAATTACTTCCTCATTTTTGATCAGCTATGCCGTCATGTATGCGGTCAGCGGGAAATTGATGGATGATCTTGGCACGCGGCGCGGTTTCTTGATCTTCGTTTCCGCGTGGTCCGTGGCAAACATGCTGCATGGATTTGCCCACACCGCTTTGCAATTCAGGTTTTTTAGGTTCCTGCTAGGAGCAGCCGAGCCTGCGAATTTCCCTGGAGGAGTCAAAGCAGTCTCAGAATGGTTCCCCATGCGCGAGCGTGCCCTGGCAGTGGGAATCTTCAACGCCGGGACAGCGCTGGGGGCGGCACTTGCGGTGCCGTTTGTATCCTGGGTGGCATTGACTTGGGGATGGCGATTTGCCTTCGTGGCGACGGGAGCCATGGGTTTTTTCTGGGTTGCGCTCTGGTCAATGTTTTATCGCCAGCCGCAAACCCATCCTCAGCTGAGCGATAGCGAGAGACGGTTAATTCTTTCCGACGGGGATTCAACCGTAGACGACAATCAAAAGCCTGTTTCCATATGGAAATTATTGGGCATGCGTGAAAGCTGGGGCTGCATCATTGCCCGAGTGCTCACCGATCCAATTTCATTTTTTCTCTTTTTCTGGATTCCCAAGTATTTCCAACAGGAACGCGGCTTCAATCTTGCAACTGTCGGCCAGTATATCTGGATCCCCTATGTAGCTCTAACACTTGGAAATATCTCTAGTGGCGCAATACCTCGCTTTCTGATTAGCCGAGGATGCTCCATCAATCGCGCCAGGAAAGGAACGATGCTGGTTGTCTCTTTGCTGATGCCGATCTGCTGTCTGTTGGTTACCAGGGTAGGGAGCTCCGCGACGGCGATCGTTTTAATGGCTGCGATCATGTTCGGTCATGCGGCGTGGGGCAACATCACACTTCCAGCTGAAGTATTTCCAAAGAGCGTCGTGGGTACGATCTCCGGCTTCGGCGGGGCGCTGGGAGCGACGGCCGGAGCAATCACGCAGTGGCATATCGGATGGATAGTACAGAACTTCTCGTTCGCGCCCGTCTTTGCAGTATGCTCAGTGATGTACCTCGTGGCTTTTGTCCTCGTACATATCCTCATCGGAGAATTAGGGAAAATCCGAACGCTTGAAGGGGCGGCATAGGCCAGCGCATAGTCGGCAGGCCATGCTCTTAGAGCGAAGTGCTATGGGACACGATTTATGCTCTCGATTTCCAATTCCACATAAATCTTGACAACGAGCGTGTAGGCCTTATAAGAGTTTGCCTATCTGGGTGGCCAATTGCTACGCGAGCTAATCTGTGCTCTTTTCACACGCCGAGACGGGTTGTTCAGGGAGAAATTCGATGACCAGCAGTTACACTCGGGCAATTGTTATTGTCCTCGGAAGTTTATTATTGGTTTCGGTCTCTAGCTTCGGGCAGTTTGATTCCGGCCAGATCGCGGGCTTCGTCCATGACGTGTCGGGATCTGTGGTTGCCGGCGCTAAGGTTATCGCGACCAACGAAGGAAATGCCGAAGAGCACCACGCTACGACCAATGAGAGCGGCCATTATATCTTTCCGAATCTGGTGGTCGGACTGTATACCATCTCCGTCGAAGCCGAGGGGTTTAATAAGTTTGTCCAAAAGAGCGTCAAGCTGAGTTCCGCCGACCGGCTTTCACTGGATATCGAACTTACGGTCGGAACGGTACTGCAGTCGGTCGAGATACAAGGCTCAGCTGCACGGGTACAAACCGAATCCGCGCAAGTGAGCCGCACGATCGAGAACCGTCAAATTCAGGACCTTACATTGAACGGGCGCAACCCAATTTTTCTGGCCTTGCTCAAGCCGGGCGTCCGGGGCGGCTCAATCGGCGCCTTCCAGCCCGACGACGTTACCAATGGCGGCTTCAGCATCAATGGCGGGCGTGCCGACGAGTATGTGGTTATGGTTGATGGTGCCATCGCGACGCGCACACGGTCTTCCGGTTCAATGCTCGGTGCGCAGAACGTCGATACGATCCAGGAAGTGCAAATTCTGACCGCGAACTACTCAGCGGAATATGGGAGATCTTCAGCGGGGCAGATCCGTTTCGTCACCAAAAGCGGAACCCAGCATTTTCATGGCGATCTTATCGAGAACTTTCGTAACTCCTGGCTCGATGCCAATAGCTGGCTACGCAATCACAGCCCACGCGCGAGCGAGGCTTCGGCTCCGGCGGCTTTCCGTTTCAACCAGTATGGCTTTGATGTAGGCGGGCCGATCTTCATTCCCGCCAAGTTCAACTCCAACCGAAGCAAGCTATTCTTCTTTGTCGCCGAGGAATGGATCGCTCGACGCGAAGAGCGCACTACGACCGCGACAGTCCCGAGTCTCGCCATGCGCGGCGGGGACTTCAGCGAGTTGCTCAACGGTTCGAACAAATTTTTTGGCAAAGCGCGTTTTATCAAAGATCCCAGCAAGGCGGGAAGCTGCAATGCACCTGGTGATGCCGCTTGTTTCCCCGGCAACAAAATTACCGGCAACCGTCCGGATGGCACCCCCTGGCTAAGCCCGAATGGCCTGGCATTATTGAATGCTTACCCTCAGCCGACGCCAGGTTTTCAACAGGGTTCAGACAACTGGATCGGTACAGAACACGCTTGGTCAGACTTGCGCAAAGACACCATAAAGATCGATTACCTGGCCAGCGAGAGACATCGGATTTCGTTTCGCGCGACGCATATTCCGTGGCGATTCGACGATCCCCTCGTCGGGTTGACGCGAATGCAGGAACTCTGGTCGCGTCCGAATTCCACGGGAGTGATCAGCCTTACCAGCACCATCTCTCCCACGTTGATTAACGAGTTCACGTTTTCTGCGAATTCCGACGGAAAGGGGACAATTTTCGAGGATCCGGCTTGCGGTGCGAGGTGCCGCCGAAGTACGTACAGTATCAAGTACCCGTTTCTTTTTCCCGGAACCAAGTGGTTCCCTGAAAAACTTCCAACGATACGAATGGATGGGCTTAGCACGCTCGATGCCGGTCCCTACCCAGGCACCTGGGCGGGCTTCGTGTATGCGTGGGCCAACAATACGACGAAGATTGTCAAGAATCATATGGTCAAGTGGGGGATCTTCATCGAACGCTCTGGCCAGAACGACGTGATTCAGCTCACAACAGCCACGCCGCCAGCCACCAATAATCAAAACGGGGCGTTTCGCTTCTTCGATAGCCGCTCCGGCGGCACGGGACTTGGCCTTGGCAACGCCGCCTTAGGTCTATTCAACGACTACTCGGAATTTGGCACCAAGCCTGAAACTCCATGGGTGGCGACAGGCGTGGACCTTTTTATTCAAGACAATTGGAAGGCGACGAAAAAACTGACCGTCGAGGCCGGTGTGCGGTGGGCCTACTGGCCGCCTTGGCACAGCCGCTGGGGCAGTATTGCCATGTTTGATCCCGATTTCTACGATCCCGCCAAGGCCGCTGTTGTTGATCCTAAGGCCGGATTCATTGTCAGCGGTGACCCGTTCAACGGCATCGTTTTGCCCGGCAATGGACCACCCTCCGCGGAAGGCGGTCGTTTCCTCGTGCTTCACAACGGTGAATTTACACGGCTTTACCACGGGCTCCCGGACGGTTTTTCACAAACCCACTGGAATGTTTTCCAGCCGCGCTTGGGACTAGCCTATGCTTTCAATTCTAAAACTGCTCTGCGCACCGGCGTCGGGGCATTCGCCAATCGAACCATGATCAACCGGGACACCGCCCTGGGCGGCAACGCGCCATTTATGCCGCAACAGACCGTGGTCAACGGAAGCGCGGATGTGCCCGCTGGCGCCCAGAAGCCCGTCTTTCCCTTCAATATGACTATTCAAGATCTGGTCCTAAAAATTCCGGTGGCATGGAACTGGAACGCCACGTTTCAGCGAGAACTGCCTTGGGCCACTAACGTCGAGGTCGCCTATGTAGGCCGGTTGGGCCTGCACAACCAGCGAAAGCGAAATATCAATCAGCTCCTACCCGGGACGTGCGCGAACAGTCTTTGTCCGCTGATCGATCCTTCCAAGCCCACGGCGGGCCGCTTCGACCCTACTTTTTTGCGGCCGTTCCGGGGAATGGGAATCATAGGTATATCCGAAAATTCCGGCCGATCGATTTATCATGGCTTGCAGGTTAGCGTCGAAAGGCGGTTTTCTTCGGGGCTGCAATTCGGCGTTGCCTATACGCTTTCCAGGGTCAATGACAATTCGTCGGACCTGACCGATACGCTGCCAAACGCCTACGATGATCGCCCCTACTGGGGCGTCTCCGACCTGGATAGAACCCACGTGCTTATTTTGAATTACATCTACGAACTGCCCTTCTTGAAGGGCAGTTCGAGCCTACTCCGCCGGCTTGCGGGAAACTGGGAAATTTCAGGCATTAATCAATTCCAGTCTGGTGGTCCCTTCTCGGTGCGTACCGGGGATGACTTTGCGGGCGTGGGCCCAGGCAGCGGCGCGCAGTTTTGGAATCAGGTGGCTAGTGCTGACGTGGCTCGGACCTCTTTCACTTCTTCAGCTACGTGGTTCAATAAGAATGCATTTGCTCAACCTGCGCCAGGGACCTTCGGGGCACAGAAGCGAAATGGCTTACGTAACCCTGGCTTCTGGAGCTGGGATCTGGGCATTCGCAAAAACTTTCCCGTTACCGAAATTCAGCGGCTGCAGTTCCGTCTTGAGGTTTTCAACTTGCTGAATCATCCCAACTGGGGTGGGGCCAACAACAATCCCAAGAGCGGCTCCTTCGGACAAGTTACAAGCAAATCTGATCAAAGTAGGAAGCTCCAATTAGCCTTGAAATATATTTTCTAGGGATCGTCGATTTATAGAACGACTCCCGATTGGAAAGGACGCGGCTTCAGCCCAAAGCACATATGAGTGATCTCTCTAGGCGAGAATTTACAAAATTGATAGCCGCTGCCGGTATGGCGTCGCGCTTTCCACGGCAGGCGCCGACCGACAGCCGCACAATTGGCATCCAGGTGGGGGCTGTTTCGTTTGTGGACGAAGGTGTTGATGCGGTGCTCGACCGCTTTCAAAGCGAGGCCGGCATCAACGCCCTCTTCATCGCCACGTTTACCTATGGGCGGGGCATCGCGGGCCGGCAAGTTCCCGATCAGCCATTACCGGATCATGGGAAGCAGGAGTATGACACCGACTTCCATGGCGGGAACTTTGCGCGAACCCACGAGCAGTACTACGCGCACACTGCACTCAAGAAGATCCAGGCGCCCGACCATCCAGGCTTCGATGTTCTCGCTAGTGTTCTACCGAAGGCGCAGGCGCGACGCATGAAGGTCTTCTGCTGGTATGAGGATGTTTTTCGTCGCGATCTGGAGGGTATCGATCGCCTGCAGGAAGTCACCCTGTCGGGCAAAAAGGCCGGAACAGTTTGCTTTCATAATCCCGAGGTCCAAGCATTTTGGCAGGCGCTCACCGAGGATTATGTGCGTAGCTATCCAATTGACGGCGTGATGTGGGGAAGCGAGCGCCAAGGGCCCTTCGGCAATGCCATCGGAGCGGTGCACGGTGGTGCTCGAGCAAATCCTCATGAGGTCTGCTGCTTTTGCGATTTTTGCAAGCGCGAAGCGAAGTCCCGCGGCATCGATGTGCAACGAGCGATCGAAGGCTACACGAAACTTGCATCGCTCGTGGGTGACGGAAGGGCGGGGTCGCATCCGAGCGACGGCTACTTTGTCTCTTACTTTCGACTGCTGGTCCAATATCCGGAGATTCTCGCCTGGGAAAAGCTGTGGAATGACGGGCAGCAGAACGCTTACGCGAACATTTACCGGGTAGCCAAATCAATTCGGCCAGGCGTAGCGGTTGGCTGGCACATATGGCACAACAACTCCTTCAGTCCTTTTTATCGTGCCGAGCAGGACTACGCGGAGTTTCGCAAGTATTCGGACTTCTTGAAAGTGGTGATGTATAACAACAGCGGCGGACCGCGGCTGGCCTCGTATGTGACTAGCGTCAGCCGGACACTGTTCGGGGATTTCTCTCCAGAACAGGTCCTCGGTCTTACCTATAAAGTGCAGAACTACGAGGAGGCCAGCCTGGCCGACCTTCCCCGCAAAGGACTTTCGGCCAATTACGTAGAGCGGGAAACTCGCCGCGCGCTCGCCGGAGCAGGCAGCGCGGTAAAGATCTGGCCCGGTATCGATATCGACATTCCGACGAACAAAGATGAAAAGAAAACCGCGCCGCAGGATGTGCGCGAGGCGGTGCGAGCAGCGCTTCGCGGCGGGGCGAGCGGTGTGATCCTCTCGCGCAAGTACTCCGAGATGCGGCTCGCCAACCTGCGCGCGGCCGGAGAAGGGTTGCGCGGCTAAGAGGATTACACCAACGCTATCACTTCGTAATCGGTAATGCCGGGCACCTCGAAGCTGACGGTGTCGGCTTGTTGCTGAAATTTTAGAGTGGTTGCTGAGCGCAGCGCACGCACATTCTTGAGTACGTGGTCGCGATTCACGCGAAAGCGTACCTGTTGTGGGCCTAGGGGATAAAACCGGCGAACAAAACCGTGTGTCATATTAGGGTTTGTATAGTTGAGTAGATGGAGTGCATAGCCGGGCTCGGTCTCCCAGGCAAATGCCTCGATAATTCCGTCACCGCTGATTGCAACCACAGGATCTGTACTGCGCACCCAGTTGATGGCGTTCTGCAACAACTGACTGAGATCGGTATTTCCCGAGCGCCAGAAGGTCCGCTCAACGTCTCCGGCAAAATAAGCGGTACGAGATTTTCCCGTTTCGCGAAAGATGGCCGCCGGTTCGGTTGTGCGCGCCGGGTTCGCGTACACCATCTCCGGTGGAAATGCGGGATAAGGCGGGACAACGCTCAAGGTCAGCGGCATCGAGTCCGCGCGCAAGGGAACACGGTTCTCGGCGCCCGGCAGCAGGGCCGTTCCATCGAAGCCATCGAGAATGGGATGGCGGGCTTCGATCCGCGCATAGCTGTTTCCCCGAGGGCCGATAACTTCGCCCGCTGCGTGCGCTCCAAAAAGATCGGACAATTGAAAGTTCGGCCGGGGATCGCCCCACTCGTTGTAGCGGGAGGTTTCAAACGTAGCGAGAACCGAGCCGCCGCCGGCAACGTATTGCCGGATGGCCTCACACTGCCCATCACTGAGATACGCAGCATTGGGTAGCAGAAGCGCGCGATATTTACGCAGCGTTGCCGCATCGAGGTTTCCCTCATGGACAAAGTCAAACAAGAAGCGGCCTTCGAGCAGCGCGTAATACATCCCCTGAAGGTACTCGGTCGTCTGAGCGCGCTCCGCGCCACGCCAGTTTCCTGGCCCGCCACCGGACTTGTAGAAGGCGATGGTGTTCTGCGGATACAACACGGCTATGTCGGCGATCGAGCGCCGGTTGCGAAAGTGTTGTTCGTGAGTCGCGATCCAGTCGAAAAAAGAGCGGCCAACTTCGCGCCAGCGATTGTCTTCGGGTGAGCCGCCAAGCCAATGAAACCAGGGAACCATGCCGCTCGCGGTCGTCTGAGCCATCCACAGCGTCGTTTCGGCGGGTGACTTCGCGACGTGCCGCCAGGTGACCCGGCTGTTGCTGTAGGCGCCCGTGACATTGGTAATGGTGCGCCCCTGCATTACCGACTGCGCTACGCGGCCTTGCTGGGCGCAATCCCAGATCGGTGTGTCGCCCGAACGGCCCTGGTGGTCGGCATTAAACCAACTGGCCACCCCTGCAAGGTTTTTCACGTTCTTGACCGTGCGGATCCCGCCGCCCAAATTGCCTACGTACGTGGAATCGGACTTCTTTTCTTTGGCGATGGAATCCCATTGCTTCCATATTTCCTGGATTCGATCCATGTAGGTTTCGTAATACTTGCGATAGAGGGGATTTGCGGGATCGGTTTCCGACGGAGGGACGCCGCCGACCTTCTCGCGGTAAACTCTCTGGCAACTTTCGCAATAGCAGACATCGAGAGCCCCGGTGCTCGGCCAGCCGTTCGTAAAAAAACCGTCGACAGGATAACGCCGGTTAATCTCACGATAGATCGCGGGCATTTGCTCGGTGAAGTAGGTGCTGAACATGCACGTCTTGTAAAGCCAGGGTGACTCGTTATGTTTCCGGGGAGATCCGTTCAGGTTGCGTTCGAACCATTGCGGGCGTGCTTTGAACGCTTCTTCGTAAGCGTAATTACAATCCATGCGCGCGACGACCCTGATTCCGCGTGTCTTGGCCGCAGTCACCATATCTCCAAACAGATCGCGTGCGCCCAGAAACGGGCTGCGATGATGGTAGGGAACTGCGGTGGGATAAAACGCCACAATGCCACCTCCGTTGAGCAGCACGGCGTTGACCTTCAACGAGGCCCAGTAGTTCATCCACGCATTCGCGTCCATGGTCAGAGGATCGCGCTCGTTGAAGTTGATTTGCCCACACCGGCGCATTTCCGCGTACCACAAACGTCCTTCTCTTTGGAGTTTGAGGTCTGCGGCGGAGACCAACGACGCCGCAGTGATCGTCAGAAATTCCCGGCGCGTCAGATCGACAAGACCATGGCTTTTCTTGTTCATCCCTTCAACCCCATCCTTTCGATGGACGCAAGACCTAAGGTATTTTTCGACACAGTATACGCCGGTGTTTAGAGAACCGACGAAGCTCGGTACGACGAACTCCTCAGAGGGTTGGCAGTACGCAAACGGGCGAAGTCCGGTCCTTAAACTCTCAGGCGGGATTTCATATGTTGATGGCCGCTAGGATCGTCATAGATCGTGATCCTCAACCCTCCGTGGCCACGGCCAATCGCCTCTCCTCACTTCCGCAACGGAAAGGTATGAATGCTCAATCTGAAAGGCCCTTCCGATATAGCGAGGTCTCGGCATCCGGGTTACTCAGAATTCCAGTTTCAACGCTAACTGTAAGTCCCGATTGTCGTTGATGGTGCTGGTTATCCGTCCGGCCCCAGAAAATCCGATGGCAGTGTTCGGGAAACCGAAGTTTGGCGTGTTGAAAGCGTTGAAAGCATCTAGACGAATTTGCACCCGAAGGCGCTCGCGGATCGCGGTGTTTTTCACCATCGAGAGATCCCAGTTCACCGTGGCAGGTCCGGAGAGAATACCGCGGCCGACGTTGCCGTATACGAATGTGTCGGGGGGCGGTGGAACAAAGCACTGAGTGTCGAACCACATCGCGGGGTCAGCATTTGCAAGCTTTCCGCCGCATACACGGTTTGGCCAACTGGGAGCGCCATTATTGACGCCTTGATTCAAAGTGACACTGAACGGACGTCCAGTCGACAAGGTTGTGATTCCAGCCAATTGCCAGCCGCCCACCAGACGCGAAAGGAATCCTTCCTTCAACCACTGCTTACCGGGGCCCAAAGGAAGTTCATAGACCCAGCTTCCAACGAAGCGATGCTTGACGTCGAACCCGGAGGGGCCGTAGCCGGCCCGTAGGTTGGTGACCGTCTGGGGGTTGCCTACGGCGCCACCACCGCTGGCAGCCGATCCACCATAGTCGAGCGATTTGCTGAACGTATAGCTCGCCAGGAACTGCAGACCATTGGACATACGCTTGGTCAGTTTGCCCTGGAGACTGTGAAAGTTAGACATATTGCGAGGGTCACATTGCAGAATCGTACTGACATGCGAGAGCGCCGGGATTAGGCGCCGCGATGCCTGCGGCTTCGACGCCGGACCGGGCTGCACCTCGTTGGCGTTGTAGCAGTACATAAGATGAATGCCACGGCTTCCAGCGTAAGCGATTTCGGCGAGGGTGCTGGCGTTAAGCTGCCGTTCAACGTCAAGGTTCCAAGACTCCATATATGGCGTCAGATTGTTGAAGGCGTGCCCGATGACGCTGGGGTTTGCGGAATCGAGATCCGTCGTGGCGAGCGGCATGAGCGGCGCAATCGGCGGGAAAGGATTATCGATGGTAGGGATACACGAAGTGAACACCGGTCCCGTGCACCTGCGCATGTCGGCGCCTAGGGGCGAGGTCTCCGGCGAGTAGTTCTGTGAAATGGTGAAGGGTACATTTTGACCCAGCAGGTTCGAAGCCGATTGTTGTTCGGGGAAGTACGATATGCCGTATCCCCCGCGGATGACTGTGCTTCCATTGCCGGTAAGATCGTAGGCAAAACCCAGACGTGGCGCCACATTCCCATACTGGGTCGATTTGCCGGCCGTTTGCGACGTGCCGTTCAGGCCCGCATAGACAAGGCGCAACGACTGGAAGTCGAAGTTGGCAATACGATTTTTGGTTTCGATATCCGCCGTGAAAACGTCATATCGAAGGCCAAGGTTTAGCGTCAAGCGATTACTGATCTTCCAGTCGTCCTGAAAGAACGCAGCGTATTCGCTGTTCCGCAGATAATAAGGCTGCAGCAGGAAGCCGCGCGTGCCCCCGGTGGAAAACCCGAGCAACAACGTTGCCAGGCCGTTACCGCCCGTCTTCGCCATCGGATCATTTGTGAAGTTATTGTTGAAACTGAGTGAGCTGCGGGTGTTCGTGTTTGTAAATGGCGACATTTGCTGGCGGACCCAGCGGAAGCCAAACTTGGCTCGGTGCCGGCCCAGGGTCCACGAAGCGTTGTCGCTCAACTGAATATTGGTCTGGCGCGGATTGGCGGGCAGAAAGGCGGGGCCCCCGCTCAGGCCCGTGAAGTCCTGAACGTTGATGTTCGGCAGGCCGGTCGTAAACTGCGAGACATTAATGCCTTGGATACCAAGCGAAGTGGCTGAGTTGTGCCCAAAGTCCGACTGCACTGTAAACGGGGTGGTACGTGAATATCCGCCGATAAACTCATTCACCAGATTTGGGCTGAATACGTGCGCTTCGTCGATCGCCAAGCCTTGAGCGGTGAGGTTTGTATTCTGAATGCCCGCTACAAACGGTCCCAAGTCGAACCGCTGCGCGGCCGACGCCGGAGTCGGCAGACAGCATTGCGATTGGCCTTGAGGGGCATCAAGCGAATACTTCTCATAGCTGTAGCGCACGAAGAATGAATCGTTGGCGCCGATCCGGTGGTCAATCCTGACGTTGCCGCCATTGTCGCCCACGATGCGATTGGCAGCACTCACATAGTTGTTAAAGCTTCCGGGAAGGTTAGGGAGCGGATAGATGCTTGCTACGTTGGCTCCCACGCGGTTTATGAGCTGGAGTGGGATGATATTGCAGGGCGTCCCACCGGTCTGAGTGCCGTCGGCGTTAGGGGTCACGGGAACGCTCCCATTACACTTGAAGCGATCACGCATAAACTGTTGGGGTGGTGGTGGGGCGGGAGGTGGTGGGGGCGGAACCGGTTTTGTGCTGAAAGGGTTGTAAAGCTTGATGGGGCCCTTTGAATCCGCGAGGTCGCTGAAATCCCCTCCCCGCTGGGTCGCCGTGGGAACCGAGTTGACAAAGGTTAAGCCTTTTAGCTCGCGCAAACCGTAATAATCCACAAAAAAGAACGTGCGGCTGCGGCCGTTGTACAGTTTTGGAAGAACCACGGGGCCACCCAAAGAAGCGCCAAACTGGTTGCGCCGGAAGGGAGGCTGCGGTTGGACCCGGGCGTTGAAATAATTGCGCGCGTCGAGGTAGCTATTGCGCAGAAATTCGAATGCGCTGCCGCGCAGATCGTTGTTTCCGGACTTCGTCGAAACCGACACTACCCCGGCGCCGCGGCCGAATTCAGCCGAAAACGTTCCCGTGAGGACCTTAAATTCGCCGATGGACTCGACCGAAGGCTGCACCATGACGGTGTTGAAGGTGTACTCGTTGTCGTCCACCCCATCCACTAACCACGCATTGGTGTTCGCTTGACTGCCCAAGGCATTGAAGTTCGAGGCGCCGCGGGGATTGAATGTGCTGGCGCCCGACAGGTTCTCACCTGCCTGACCAGGAGTTACCCCGGGGACCAGATAGACCAGCTGTGCGAAATTGCGGCCATTGAGCGGCAACTCCCGCACCGACCTCTCTCCAATCACCTCGCCGAGTTCGGCACTCTCCAAGCGAACCAGCGGCGATGCGGCCCCAACCTCGACGACTTCCTTTACGTCACCTACCTGGAGCGTAATGTCGACGCGAGCTTTGTCATCGACGTTGAGGATGACGTCGGTCGAGGTAGCTCGCTTAAAACCGGCCTTCTCTGCGGAAATCCGATACGTTCCAGGGATGAGAAACGGAGCATTGAAACCGCCCGTTTCGTCCGTGGTGTACTCCTTGAGTTCGTTCTTCTGAATATCGGCGATGGTAATTTTCACGCCGGGTAACGGCGCCCCTGAAGAATCAATGACCGTCCCCACGATCGTGCCCGACGTGACCTGCGCCTTGAGCGAAGCTAAACCGAAAACCAACCATACGCACAAAACGAGCAAAGACTTCCGAAAGAACTCTTGAGAAATCTTGTGAGAAACGTTCACGGTTTCCCTCCTCGTGGTCAGAGACCCTTTCAGCGCTTCGGGGCGCCCACTGGTTGCCAACTACGTCGACTATTGCGTCTTTCGTTTCTTGGAGATCTCTTCCAATCCTTTCTTCAAGTACTCCTTATATTCTTCCTGCAACTTTGGGTCACGCGGGCTGGGATAAATCTCGCTTGATTTGTATTTTCCCTCATCGAACTTCTTCTTTGTCCACTCATCATGAATGTGAATTTCATCAGCGTGATCGAGAACTTCCTTTACCAAGTGCGGAGGAATGAAGTACAGCCCTTCGCGGTCGCCGACCACGAGGTCGCCAGGCAGGACGGTCACCTCGCCGATTCGCAACGGAATGTTTATTCCCGTCAGCATCACGTTGCCGATCGGGGTCGGATCGGCATGCCGAAAGTACGCTGGCATATCGATCTCCGCAATGCCATCCAAATCCCGGATGCTCCCGTCCACGACCAGACCTCCACCCTTGGTGGCTTTCATGACGTAATAGAAGAGGTTGTCGCCGACGATCGTTCCGTTCACCTTCTTGCCGAGCAGGTCGACAACAAGCACGTCACCGGGCTGAAGCATGTCCATGGCCGTCTGGTTTCTGAGGGCTTGGATGCCACGCGCTTTGGCTTTAGCTTGCGCGACATCATCGACGTCTCGGCGAAGGGGCATGAATTGAACAGTGAACGCGCGTCCGACAAGCGTCTTGCCGGGATGCAGAACCTGGAATCCATCAGCGTATTGATTGTCGAATCCCTTCTTCAGCAGACCGGCCCATACTTCCTCAGACGATAGGCCACGAGCCCTCTCGACGAGGTCATCCGGTATTTTCGGCCGGCCATCCGGGAATCGGTCGAACGGATTCTGAGACGTGTAATCGATCAGTTCCTGCTTTGAGAACGTGAACAATTGGGCGTGGGCATCGGGAGCAAACATCTCCACCATGCATGCACCCAAGATAAGCAGCCTCACCAGTCTCACGGAATTCATATGGGTAGCCTCAAAGATCCATTGTCTGACTGCATGAAAACGAATTGCGGAAGGAAACGGTCATGGTATGGACAAGAAAATTGCATATGACCTGGTAGATGAATGCAACGAACTCGCGCCGGGCGACAAAAACTTCTCAGATCCGCAACCATTTGTCAACGCACTTCAACAAACAAATGATAATCCCTGTCGAAATTTGCAGTCGGCGGCGGTAAACTCCGGTGCGGCCCATGCGAGCGTAACCAACCGGAGGTTACTCATGCTTGAACTGCATCCGCGAGAGAAACAACCAACGTGGCCGTGCCCTCACGGCGTCAGCGGGCTTCGACAGGCATCTGACCCGATACCTTCTGGCGACAACGGTCCCCTAATTTCACAAACGGAACAAACGATCTTTTCTTCGTAAATTCTCTCACTGTTGTGGCCTGTGGTAGAGTCATGAACTTTCCATAGTGCGGAGGCGACAATGACGAAGATCACGAAGATCTTTCAGGCTCGCGGCTCTGGCCGAATCAGTGCTATTTTGACGACCACGATCCTATTTGTGACCCTGGCTTCTGTCGCCGCGTCGCTTTCCCTCTCGCGGGCATTCTCGAAGCCGGCGGAAGCCACCAGTGAAGCGGCGCTTTTGGATGGATATCGTCATGTGGAAGCAGCATCTGTGTCCGATGCCATCGAAAAGGCTTCCGGTCAGCGCATGTATATGTCTCATCGAATGCGTTCGATCTTCCCATCAAAATTCGCGGGAATTGCGATCACGGTGCAATTGAAAAAAGAGGAGAATCAAGATCCGAATGCGTTGCAGGGTATGCTGGCGGCAATTGATCAGGGCGGACCGAATTCGGTGTACGTCATGGCCATTGAGAATGGCAGCGACATTGCCGGCATGGGTGGATTGATGGGAACGGCCATGGCCGCGCGAAATTTTTCTGGCGCTGTGATTGATGGCGGCGTTCGTGACGTCGCTTATCTGCAAAAAATCGGGTTCCCCGTTTTCTCGCTTGGGTTCGTACCCTCGACTTCGGTACACCACTATCGTTTCGCGGGTGCGAATATTCCCGTGGTGTGTGATGGCGTAACCGTCGGCGCGGGCGACATCGTGGTGGCGGATGGGGACGGCGTAGTTGTCGTTCCGCGCGCGAAAGCTGCCGATGTTCTCGCGGTTGCGCAAGAAATGGACTTCAAGGAGCATTCGATGTACGGATATATCGAGAAGCTTAAATCCATTGAGGAAGCGGTCAAGAAATTTGGCCGCCTATGAACGACATACGGCTTCAGGTACAGAGCCAGGAACGTTATTCGGTGGGAATAGAAAGGACAGAGCAGCTATGAGCAAAGATTCGTGGCATCGTTTGAACCGGCGGGACATTTTGAAGAGCCTCGCAGGTGTGTTGGGAGGCTCGTTTCTGATGGGTGAGCCAACAGAGGCTTATCCCAAAGGCGTGAACACCAACTCGCGGCCTTCCACGCTAAAAATCACGGACCTTCGCGTGGCGACGATCGTGAAGCCTGGACCGAGTCCTTGCCCAATTATTCGGATCGACACCGATCAAGGCGTTTATGGCTTAGGCGAAGTTCGAGACGGAGCAAGCGCCACCTACGCTCTGTTCTTGAAAAGCCGTATCCTGCGCGAGAACCCCCTGCAAATCGACAAGCTTTTCCGCAAGATCAAGCAATTTGGTGGACACGCGCGTCAAGGAGGCGGAGTTTGCGCCATTGAGATGGCGCTGTGGGACATCGCCGGCAAAGTGTACAACGCGCCTGTCTATGCCATGTTGGGAGGAAAGTACCGCGACAAGATCCGCATCTATGCGGACACCACGGAATCCAAGGACCCCAAGATTTACGCAGCGCGAATGAAAGAGCGTAAAGAAAAAATGGGAATTACCTGGCTCAAGATGGATTTGGGCGTTGAGATGGTATCGGACACGCCCGGCACCGTCACCGGGCGAACCGACCTGACCCAGTGGGAGAACGCGCAGATTCCGCATCCTTTGCTCGCTATGGAAGTCACCGACAAAGGCATTGCCATGATGGAGCAGTATGTCGCAGCGGTTCGGGAAGCTGTCGGCATGGAGATCCCTCTCTCCATGGACCATCTCGGCCATCTGGGAGTTAAGTCCATCATCCGTTTGGGCAAGGCCTTCGAGAAGTACAACCTCTCGTGGATGGAAGACGTCATCCCCTGGACCTATACGGACCTGCTGAGGCAAATTTCCGACCAGAGCCCCACGCCTATCCTCACTGGCGAGGACATCTATCTAAAGGAAGGCTTCCAGGTCCTCTGTGAGAAGCATGCCGTCGGCAAGATTCACCCCGACCTAGCCACCTCCGGCGGCATCCTGGAGACCCACAAGATCGGCGACATGGCCGAGGAGTATGGAGTCCCCATGGCCATGCACTTTGCCGGAACACCGGTCAGTTGCATGGCGAACGTGCACTGCGCTGCCGCTACGCAGAACTTCCTCGCTCTAGAGAATCACTCTCTCGATATCCCCTGGTGGTCCTCGCTGGTGGAGGGCGTGGAGATGCCCATCACAAACCACGGATGGATCACCGTACCCGACGGTCCAGGTCTCGGCATCACCCTTAATGAAGACGTAGTGCGCCAGCACCTCATGCCTGGCACGGGCTACTTCGAACCCACCACGCAGTGGGATCGTGAACGCTCCTGGGATCGCCTCTGGAGTTAGGGGCGATTGTCTCTGGCGTGGCATTAGCGGGGCCAGTTCCGGCGCAAACGAATTTGCTCTGCTGGGGCTTCGATAGCCGCGGTTCTTCTGGCCGCAGGCGACTCAAAGGACGGCCGGACGACGGTTGCCGACGCTCGTGGCTTGTTCGAAGGCGTAGGCCAGTTGCAGAAGGCCCCAGTCGTCGTGGTGACGCCCAACGATCTGAATTCCAATCGGCAGGCCACTGGTTGAAAACGCGCAGGGAATGGATATCGCGGGGTTGCCTGCCGTCGAGATGTAATAGGCGGATTTCATCCAGGCGATGTAGTTTTCCATCTTCACGCCCGCAATTTCAGTCGGGTAATGTGTGTTCACGTCAAAGGGAAGCACCTGATTTACTGGCAGAACGAAAAATTCGTACTCTCCCTTGAACCCACACAAACGCTGGTACAACGCCGTGCGCTTGGCCTCGAGACGGGAGAGATAGGGACCGGTGAGCTTGCGGCCCTCTTCCACGTGCCAGTGGATGTATTCGTTGAGCTGGTCGCGATGAGTGGCTATCAAGTCGCCGAAGGCGAGTTCGGTTGACCAGTGCCGCCACGCCAGGAAGCATTCATTGGCGTCGTGAAAATCGGGTTCGGCATCCTCAACAATACATCCCAGGGCTTCGAAGACTTTGCGCTGCGCCTGCACCGCGCTTTTAACCTCGGGCTCCCAAGGCAGCCCGATATCCTTGAACATGGCCACCCGCACGCCTTTGAAGCTTCGGCTACCGAGGGGCTGCGCAAACTGACTGCCCGGCTGGTCAATAGAGATCGGTGAGTGGTGGTCGAATCCAGCGATCACGCTCAGGAAAAAGGCACAGTCGGTAACATTACGAGCGACGGGCCCAGGAACCGACAATGTGAACCAACCTAATTGAGTAGGCACGTTGGAAACGCGTCCTGGCGATGGGCGGATGCCTACGACGTTGCAGAAATTGGGAGGGTTACGGAGCGAGCCGCCCATGTCGCTGCCATCGGCCAGGGGAACCATTCCGCAGGCGAGGGCGACGGAACCGCCGCCGGTGCTCCCGCCGCACGTTTTTGTTACGTCGTAAGGATTGCGCGTGGGGCCAAAGACCGGATTGAAGGTTTGCGAGCCCAAACCGAATTCGGGCACATTTGTCTTGCCAATGACGATCGCTCCAGCGTTCTTCTCTCGCTGGACAACTCGGCAATCAAAGTCCGGTACATAGTCTTTGTGCAGTGGAGAGCCAAACGTGGTGCGGATGCCCTTGGTTTCGTGCAGATCCTTGACACCAATCGGTAGACCGTGCAGCGGGCCGAGCCATTTGCCTTTTGCGAGCGCCTCGTCTGCCGCAGCGGCTTGCGCCATCAACTCTTGTTCCGGAATCAACGTTACAATCGCGTTCACTTTCGCATTGACCCGATTGATTTGTTTCAGGTGCGCCTGCATGACTTCGCGCGCTGAGAGCTTCTTTTTGCGGATCGAATCTAAAATGTCGACGGCCCGCATAAAACAAATTTCATCCGAGGAATTGGGCGTGACATCCCGCGGGGCAAGGACCGGGTTGCGCTCGGTGGCAGCTCCGAATTTTTCGATTGGCGAGGATAACAACGGAGTTGCAGCGGCCGACATTGCAGCGCTTGTTCCAAGTCTGAGCGCGTCACGACGCGTTATTTTGCTACTCATTCGATTCCTCTCGGTCCTAGACTAAAGGAACCATATCATCGGCGACCAACTTGGTGAAACAAGAGTTCCTCGGCTATTTCGCATTTGTCCCCGAGCCAAACGAAATGGGAGGTAACCCGGACGAATTCACCACCCCGAAGCCTCGGTCCAATTCCATTTAGGACCCGATCGATGTGGGTGACTCTATCGAGAATTACTCCTCCAAGTCGGCCGCGCAGTTGGGAACCGTGAGTGGCGACACGGTTGAATCCACAGGATCGAGTACCAGAAAACGGTTTCCGTCCCCTGTAACGTTGCTCCTGCCCGATTCCGGGTGCGACAAGACGTCCATCATGGTTCCTATGGCTGCCCAGGAGGCTTTGGCGGCTCTTTGATCCTAAAACCTACTGTAATAATCGGAGCAATCCTCCGTCTTTAGTAGTGAAACCAGTGACCAGGAGGCGTACTCTGCAACTCGCATGGAGACAGGAAGGGGTTACACCAATTCCTTGCGAAATCGAGCGGACGTTCCGATTGCACCATGCAATGGTCTTTCGCACGGCCTACCGCATTACCGGCAATGCGGCTGACGCCGAGGACGTGCTGCAGACCGTGTTCTTGCGCTTGGTGCGGCGAAGCGAGGCTGCCAAACCACTTGAAAACGCACAGAGCTACCTGCGCCGCGCGGCGGTTAATGCCTCAATCGATCTGATGCGGTCGCGGCAGTCCGACCGAAGCGTTCAATTGTTCGAGGTGCCTTCGAGAGCGCCGCAGCAGGACGCCGGCGAGCTGCGCGAAGTTTTGCGCCTCGCGCTAGCGCGGCTGAACCCGCGATCTGCGGAGATCTTTTCACTTCGCTTCTTCGAGGATTTTCACAACCAGGAAATTGCCCGCATGCTGAATATTTCGATTGTGACCGTGGCAGTGACCGTGCATCGGGCACGCCGGCAGCTCCGCAAGGAGCTTGCTTCCTATTTAGGAGAACGTCATGAATAATCAGGAATTCGACCGCCTAGTCTCTCAGATTAAGAATGAACGGGTTGAGGAGAGCACGATTGAGCGAGCCGCAAGCCGCGTAGAGAACCGTATTTTCGGCTCAGAAGCCCTCGCTCTCCCCGAAGTGCACCGTCTTGCTGGCTGCAACGATTTTCAGGCACTGATCCCAGCATATTTGGGGAAATCTCTTTCCGAAGCGCGGACTCTGCTGTTTGAAGACCACATGCATCAATGCGTGGGTTGCCGGCGCGCGCTGGGTGAAGCACGACACGGCAGCGCCCGGCCACCGGGGCGATTGACACCTGCGGCACGCCCGTCGAGCACTGTGTGGCAATGGGGAATAGCGGCGGGGATTGCCATTGCCATTGGAGTCGGGCTGTTTGCTGGCGTCGCAGGAATCTTGCCTGGCCAGCATGTGGCCCGCGCGACGGTTCAAAATGTGGATGGTTTCCTGTATTACGTTTCGGACCACGGCGATCGAGTACTGCCCGTCGGATACCAGATCAGCGACGGCGATGAGATCCGTACTGGAAAGGGCTCGAACGCGGTTGTTCGACTGCTCGATGGATCGCTGATCGAAGTGCGTGAGCGCTCCAGTCTCTCGGTATCGCGCGGCTGGGGGGGAACCACCATCCATCTCGATGGCCAGGTGATCGTTCAGGCCGCCAAGCAGCGGCTAGGACACCTTTACGTCGCTACCGACGATTGCCTGGTGTCCGTGAAGGGCACGGTGTTTTCCGTGAACCATGGAACCAAGGGTTCGCGCATCTCCGTGATGGAAGGTGTTGTGAAGGTGGACCACGGCGCGCAAACACAGGAGCTCGGTGCCGGTGAACAAACGACTACCAGCGAAAGTCTATTCAAAGTGCCAATTGAGGAGGAGATTGCCTGGAGCAAAGATGCCGCAAGATATCTGGCGCTGCTCGGCGAGCTCGGTACGCTCCGTAAGCAGCTTGAATCGCTCCCCGGACCGAGATTGCGCTACCAGTCTGATCTGTTGCAGTACGTTCCCGATAACACAATCGTGTACGCGGCGATTCCAAACGTAGGATCTACGCTCGGCGACGCCAATCAATTGTTCGAAGAGCGTTTACGGCAAAGTTCCGTGTTGCGCGATTGGTGGAACCAGCAGCAGAGCAATCGCGGACCGAAACTTCCCGAGGTAATTGAGCGGATCAGAAGCTTCAGCAGCTACCTAGGTAACGAGGTGGTGATCGCCGTACCATCGAGTGGCGGGCAAAGCAATCAGGCGCCGGTCGCGCTTGCGGAGGTTCGCCAACCCGGATTGCGCGCTTTCCTGGAAAAGCTTCGCCAGTCCGACCCGGAGGCCGATTACGCAAGCCTGCAAATCGTTGACGACCTATCGTCTGTGGTACCGACACGCAGCCACCCGCTCTTCATTTATTTGACCGACAACCTCGTTGTCGCGAGTCCAGACATTGCTGGACTTCAGCGCATCTCCGCGATCGTACGGCGCGGTGGAACGACTCACCAGCCTCGAAGTCCTTTTCTTCAGCGCGTCGCGCAATCTTATCAGCAGGGCGCAGGCTGGCTTTTGTCTGTGAACGTGGAACAAATCCTAGCTGACAGCGTACATAACCGCGAAGGCAGAAAGCAGGCGAAACTCCCGTTGGGCCTAGATGATATGAAGTATTTGATGGTCGAACGGCGAGAAACTGGCGGCAAGACAGAGAATCGCGCTTTTCTTACGTTCGCTTCGCCGCGGAAGGGGATCGCTTCGTGGCTGGCCGCACCAGGTCCCATGGGTTCGCTCGATTTCGTTTCGCCCGACGCGAGCCTGGTGGCGGCATTCGTCATTAAGAATCCGAGGAGCGTAATGGAGGAGATATTTCAAGCCATGCAGAAGGAAGATCCGAGATTCGGCGAGCATCTCGCCGAGCTTGAATCGCGCGCCGGTGTAAGCATCCTCAGTGACGTCACAGCACCGCTCGGCGGCGAGGTAACTGTTGCTTTTGACGGTCCGCCTTTGCCGACGCCAAGCTGGAAATGTGTAATCGAGGTATATGATTCGCAAAGGCTCCAGTGGACCATCCCAAAGCTACTCGACAGCTTTAACCAGCAAGCACCCCCGGACGCTGGCAAGCTGCAGCTAACGACTCAACAGACCGGCTCGCAAACCTATTTCACTGTGCGCAACGACAAGTATGCCGCCTTCGAAGTACACTACACCTTCGTTGACAGCTACCTGATCGCGGCGCCAAACCAGGCTTTGTTGACCCGCGCGATTCAAAACCGCCAGACGGGATACACGCTGACTCACTCGGCCAACTTTCGATCCCAGCTCCCCAGCGACGCGTATACCAACTTCTCGGCAATTCTGTATCACAATCTGGGCGCCGTGTTGACGCCGCTGGCACAACAGTTGAAGAACGCGGGCCCGCTAACGCCCGAGCAACAGCAATCGCTCGATGCCTTTGCGGCAAACAGTTCGCCGGGTTTGATCTACGCCTACGGTGAGCCGGATCGCATCGTATTGGCAAGCAACAGCAGCTTTATGGGACTTAACCTGGGCACGCTCTTGGGTACCAGTGCGGTTCACCCATTTCTGATGCCACCTATCTTTAGTCCGCTGTTGGGGGAACGCGCTGGCCAGCACGCGGGTAGAGGCGATAAGCAAGGCAAATGAACCCAGCCACTCTAAACGAGCGAGCGGCAATAGACGATCAACAACCTTCGATCACCGCCGGCACGAGTGCACCGGTGATCGAACTGCAAGGACTGTCGGTCCGATTCGGCAAGCAAGATATCCTCCAGAATCTTACCTGCTCGTTCTCCGGCCGGACGATTGGGCTCCTCGGTCCCAATGGCGCAGGCAAATCCACGCTGATCAACACTCTGCTGGGTTTTTACGAACCCGTTTCGGGCAGGGCGCGCGTATTAGGGCATGATATTCGTTCGGAGACCAGAAAGATCCGCCGCTTAGTCGGCTACATGCCGGAGAACGACGCCTTCATTTCCAAGATGAGCGCGGTCTCTTTTGTTCGGATGATGGCGGAATTGTCCGGGCTGCCGGCGGCCGCGGCGCTCGAGCGCGCGCACGAGGCGCTTTTCTACGTGGGACTCGGCGAGGCGAGATATCGACAGTTGGGAACCTACTCGCTCGGTATGAAGCAACTGGTCAAACTAGCACAGGCCATTGCCCATGGCCCCAAGTTGCTCATTCTAGACGAGCCCACCAACGGCCTGGACCCGCCGGCGCGGCAACGCATGATCCGATTGATCGGCGAAATGCGCGACGCCAAGGAGCTGCACATCGTGCTTTGTTCACACCTGCTGCGCGACGTCGAAGAGTGCTGCGAAGAGGTCTTGATTCTAAACAAAGGCCGCATCGTACATTATTCCAACCTGGAAGAAGAGCGTCGCGCCAACAAGCGATTTCTCGAACTCGAAATCCTCGGCGGCAATGGCGACTTTACCGCTGCCATTGAGCGGCTCGGTTGCGAGTGCGCCACCATCGGCGCTAACCGTCTGAAGATGATCCTCAGCGATGGGGTCCAAATCCGCGACATTTACCGGCTCGCCGGAGAGCGCAACATTCAGATTCGCCGACTGAATTTTCGTCGAGACACTCTGGAAGACATCTTCCTGAAAGCCATGGAGAACTAGGGATGCGGGTTGCGGTTTCCATTGCAACCGTGGGAGGACTTCTGGAGGAAGTTTATGGCTGTTTATAAGCGCACCTACCACGTCTACTCCGGCCCGGTGACTCCGGCGTGGTCGCGATTCTTGATTCTGTACCGCTATTCGAAACAGAACCTCTTCCGCTCAAAGCTACAAACCGCTTTTTTCGTCATGTGCTTCTTATTTCCGCTGCTTTGTCTGTTGGCCATTTACTTGACTCATAATCTGGGTTTTCTAGCGAAATACAATTTGGATCCGACGCGTCTGTTCGCGATCGACAATAAATTCTTTTTCGCCTTCGTGGCTACGCAGGGGTGGTTAGCCTTCATCCTTGCCACCTTCACTGGGCCCGGGCTGGTTTCGCCCGATCTTGCCAACGGTGCGCTGCCCTTATATTTCTGCCGGCCTTTTTCGCGCACCGAGTACGTCCTGGGAAAGGCCTCTGCGCTGGTTATCTTTCTGTCGCTGATCACCTGGGTTCCGGGCCTGGTGTTGTTCGCCGTACAGGCCAGCCTCGCAGGCTCAAGCTGGCTTTGGACCAATCTGTGGCTGGCGAGAAGCATCTTCCTGGCCTGCTCGATCTGGATCGCCATTCTGTCACTGGTAACGATGGCCCTGTCGGCGTGGGTACGGTGGAAGATCGCGGCGGCGGCGCTGCTGCTTGGCATTTTCTTTATTGGGGCGGGATTCGCGGAGGCGATTAATGCGGTCATGCGCACCAAGTTGGGCGACCTCATCAATATTTTGAAACTTATTGGCACGGTATGGCTCGACCTGTTCCGCTTGGGCGACAATCTTGCCATTTCCGTGGCGCAAGCTTGGTTGGGCCTGCTGGTTATCTGCGGTGTGTGCTTGGCCCTGTTATGGCGGAAAGTGCGCGCGTTCGAGGTGGTCAAGTGAACGACAGGATCATTCTCGAGGATGTGTCTAAGTTTTATGGTGAGGTTCTCGGTGTCAATCGTGTGAACCTGTCGATTCCTCCAGGAATCAGCAGTCTGGTGGGTCCGAATGGATCCGGCAAAACGACTTTGATGAATCTTATGACCGGCCTGATCAGGCCGACGCGTGGCCGCATACGGATCCTGGATTTAGGAACCGATGAGCCGGAAAAGCTCTTTAAAATCGTAGGCTACTGCACGCAATTCGATTCTTTCCCCAAAGGACTAACCGGCTACCAATTTGTTTATTCCTATTTGCAGCTTTTTGGCCACGATTCCCGCATCGCTGAAGAAATGGCATGGCGCGCGATTGAGCGCGTAAATTTGGTACAGGCCGCTGGTCGCAAGGTGGCTGGCTACAGTAAGGGCATGCGCCAGCGCATACGGCTGGCGCAGGCGCTGTGCCACGATCCTCGCGTGCTGATTCTCGACGAGCCGCTCAACGGTCTCGATCCTCTTGTGCGTGCGGAAACGATTGCCGTATTTCGCTCGCTCGCCGCTCAAGGTTGCCACATCATTATTTCCAGCCATATTCTCCATGAGGTTGAGGTCATTTCCGATCAGGTAATCCTGCTGAGTAACGGTTATGTTGTCGCTGAAGGCCAGATCCAAGGCGTGCGCAGTGAAATCCAGGAACATCCTATGCAGATTCTTATCCGTTGCGACCGCCCGGGCGAGCTGGCTTCTCAAGTCTTCCAGTCCGCGCATATTGTCGAAGCGCGGATGCACACTGATGGTCGCGGCCTGCTTATCAAAACGCGCGACCCCGATCAGTTCTATCTCCTGCTGAATCGCATCGCTTTAAACGGCATTGCCGTCGAATCGGTTGCGCCTGCTGACGATGACGTCAATTCGGTCTACGAGTATCTGATCGGCAGCGAGGAGGTGAAACGATGAACCGGCTGTGGTGGAAGCAGATCAGGGCTGTCATCCGGCTGGAAATGAAGAAGACCTTCTTCGCCAAGCGCGGCATTTGGATCTATTTGCTGGCCCTTGCGCCCCTGGTATTATTCGCCGGACACGCGATTGAAACTGCTCGTCACCGCCAGGCCCTAGTTCGGTTGATTAGCCAAAACGAAAAGCCCCTCGCCGAGCAAGACTTCGCCGCAATCACGCCGGGCATGGCCCAGGAAGAAGTGGTCGAGCGGCTTGGCAATCCGCCAGTCCGCAATTCCTGGAAAGCAAGACGCCGAACCGGACCAGACTCGATTGATGTTTTTATGCGCGAACAATATCATTACGGCGCCGGACAGAGTGAATTTTTTGTAGAAATCGAACACGGAAAGGTGGCGGCAATCCATCGACGCCAAGAAGGTTGCGATTTTGGCCAAGACTCCATCATCTTCGCCAGCGTGTTTCAGTTCTTTTACCTGAGATTGGCTATCTTCTTCGGCTGTCTCGGAATTTTCATGAATCTGTTTCGCGGCGAGCTTCTCGACAAAAGCCTGCACTTCTATTTTCTCGCGCCCATCCGCCGCGAAATTGTAATGATAGGCAAATACCTTGCCGGTTTAATTGCGGCGACCATCATCTTCACAACCAGCACCGCACTACAGATGGTCGCGCTAGGCTGGCACTTCGACCCGAATGCCCTCAGCACATATCTCTATCAGAACCACGGCCTCGCGCACGCCACCGCTTATCTTGGTGTCACCGCTCTTGCCTGTCTGGGTTATGGCAGCTTCTTTCTTGCCGCTGGACTCCTGTTCCGCAACCCTATTTGGCCGGCTGCAGCGATTTTGCTCTGGGAAGGGTTGAATCCTTTTCTGCCCTCCCTGCTGAAGAAATTGAGTGTGATCTACTATCTAAAGTCGCTGTGCCCGGTCGAGATACCGGTAGGTCCGGGGGTTCCGCCGGTCTTCGCGCTCCTGGTATCCAACGCCGATCCTATTGCAGCACCTCTCGCAGTCTTCGGAGTCATCACCGTGGCGCTTGCCATCCTCTTGGCATCGAGTTACCAGGTCCGCCGGATGGAGATTAACTATACAACTGAATGAAGACGACTCGCTGGTCTGCATCCCAGCGAAGACTCGAACGAAGTTGGCTCACCGAATCAAGGGCAGCGGCAACACTTGAGCTTTGCGCAGTGGCAGAAAACCGCGAAGACCTGAGATCTCCCGCACCAGCTTGCATGGGGCTTCGACTTTCCCACAACGCGACTGCGGACTCGTTTTGCGGGATTCAGACCTGCGAGTCGCTCGTCATACGGACACAGGTGCGTACCGAGCCGGCCAATCTCTCCCGTCATCGTCCATCTACTTGTGATTCCAGCAGCGAGCTGAATCGTGCCGACAGAGTGAATTTATGATTTGACGACGGTCGATTGATTCATTACGATATTGCCAACTACCTAGTTTACTATCTTAGCAAGTCAATTCTGGAGGAGCGTCCATGGAAACAAGGGGACTACGACAGGTGAAAGTAAGCCTTTGGTTTGGCCTGACTGTGCTTGCGCTCTCGCAGGCGTGCGCCTTTGCCCAAACGACCGTGACCACCAGCAGTTCGGCTACTCCCGTTCCACCGGTAGCTAACCCTTGCCCCCGTTTCAAAGCGGGCAGCATAGTCCACAACCCTCCGGCGCTTTTCAGCTCGAATGGAGTCCTAAACGTTAGGTTCTCGTACCAACGCCGGTTTGCCACCGACGGCACAGAACTTCTGTGCTTCATGACTCCTGATGGTCTCGAGGATCCGACCCTGCACGTAAAGCCGGGCGACCACCTCATCATCACGGTTACCAACAATACCCCGGCGCAGCCGCTCACCATGATGCTCAACCCGCCCAACTGCGGAGCTACGCGAATGGGTAATTCCTCGCTCAACATCCATTATCACGGCACCAACACCTCGCCCACTTGCCACCAAGACGAAGTGATCAAAACGATCATCAACTCGGGCGAGACGTTCCAGTACAATGTTGCCTTTCCCACAAACGAACCATCCGGACTTTACTGGTACCACCCTCACGTTCACGGCATAGCTGAACATGCTCTGCAGGGCGGCGCGTCCGGAGCCATCGTCGTGGACGGGATCGAGAACCTGCAACCGGCAGTAAGCGGCCTGCGACATCGCATATTGATGGTTCGCGACCAGCCTGTTCCGCTGAATCCATCTCCTACGGACAACATCCCGTCCTGGGACGTAACGCTCAACTACATTCCCATCACCTCGCCAACCAATCCTAATTCCGACAACTTTGTCCCGGCTATCCTGCCCATGGAACCCGGAGAGAAGCAGTTCTGGAGAGTATCCAACTCCAGCTCTGACACCATCCTCGATCTCCAGTACGTTTTCGACGGAGTGCCTCAGACCATGGAGCTGGTTGCCGTTGATGGCGTGCCGCTTAACTCGCAAGACGGTTCCCAGCAAGGCAGGCTGATACCGGTGACGCACTTCATGCTTCCGACAGCATCACGCGTGGAATTCATCGTATCCGCGCCGCCATCGTCGGTGCACCTTGCGCGGCTCATGACTTTGCGTATCAACACCGGCCCGTTTGGCGATAATGATCCGCAACGGCCTTTGGCCACTATCCAGTTAACCGGTGACGCTGATCCATACGGTGGCAATGACAATAAGGTCGGAACGTTCGCGGCAGTGAGTACAACTCAGCAGCGGTTCGCAGGGCTTGTATCCGCGCCCGTTGCCGTAAGGCGGACGGTGTTCTTTGACGAGATCCAGCCGAGCCAGTTCTTCATGGTCGTGGAAGGGCATCCCGAACATGTGTTCGATCCCAATCGTGCTCCCGACATTGTGGCCACCCAGGGAACGGTGGAAGAGTGGATCGTCCAAAACCGTACGCCCGAGAACCACGAGTTTCATTTCCATCAACTACACTTCCTGGTGGAATCGCAGAACAACTTTGAGCTCAGCGGTTCCCGGCAGGCGCCTGCAATCACTGGCCAGTACCTGGACATGATCCAAGTTCCGTTCTGGGATCAAAATCCCAAGCACCCATTCCCCAGTGTTACGCTCCGCATCGACTTCCGTGGAAATGACATTGGCGATTTCGTTTTCCACTGCCATATCCTCGGCCACGAGGACTTGGGCATGATGAACATTATTCGGGTCCAGAGAAGTCTCGTTTCTGCCAATTCAGGCAGATCAACCAACTCAAATAGCTCGACGAACACAGGACGTCCGGTTCCTGCGTCAACCGAAGGATCAGGGAAGATGAAAATGAACTGATGCGTTCGGCAACCGCGGTCGTCACTAGGCCGGCACGCATTCTTAGGAAACGGCTGGCGAAAAGAGCCTCTTGAGTCGAACCAAGAACGGAGCCGTGACCCACGACGGGGATAGCGGCCTTTTATTCTTTGAGATGCGTTACACTCCCTGCCCATCCACCGTGACGCCGTGTTGCGCCTCGAAGGTTTGCCGGCTCCGGAGATCGACAGAGCCAATCAGAAGTTCCAGGAGTTCAAGGCTTACCTCGAGCACTTGGCCACGCGAAATACTTTCTGCAACGCCGATGAACTAGCCCCACTCGTTACGGGGGGGGGCGCTTGCCAAGTTTGTCCCGCAGCCGGGTCACGCCACGGCGTCGACGGGTTGCGGCAGGCGGCTAACCTGTTACTGTTAGAGTATTTGGCGGCAAACATTCTGGCGACGCAGCTCGCTAAACTGGCCCAAAGCAGTGGCGCCGTGAACCCCAACGAAAACGTCTTGCGGCAGGAGACACAACTAATCTAATAGTTTGCTACAGAAATAACGAATTATCGGTTGCAGACGCGCATTTTATTGAGTGTGCCAGGTTCCTCCGCTCGTTGAACTCCATATCTTTGTCTGGCCCATCGGAGTCAATGTAACCGCACGAAAGCCATCGCCAGGCCGGGTAGCGTTACCCAAATAGATCGCGTAAACGACCGGTGTGCCACCAAAGCTCACGGTACCGCGAGCGTCCAAGGCGATACTTCCCGAGGCCACTAGTTGCGCGGAGGGAAAGCTCATCGAACTCGGGCCTGGAGCCACGCCAGCGCCAAGTGGCTGAACGTCAGGGGGCAGGAGAAGCGCTCGCTCGGTGGGATCAACGGCACTATTGTTATTAACATCAATCCACAGGATCGAGGTGTTTCCTTGGGCCTGCATGCGGCATCGTACTACCGTGTTCCGGCGCAGGGCTTCGTAGCGGGTGAGCTGCAGAATGTTGGCCACGTCGGACGCCGCGCTATTCAGTTGGTAGAGTCTCCGAGTACGTAAAAGAGAGGGAAGCGAAATCCCTGTAATGACCAGTATGATTAAGACCACGATAAGCAGCTCGACGATACTGAAGCCGTGTTGTTTTCTCGGCGAAGATACTCTGGGGCGCGCACCGAAAATTGATGCTGCGTCAAAAGCGCGGAAACCGTCTTCGTATTCCGCCATTCGATCTTTCCCTCCGCATTTTCTTTTCATCAACATACTTTCCGCTCCGCGCTGTGATTTTAAGTGGAGAACCATGTTAGGTCCTGCTGAAACCTATGTTTGCAACGCAAGCTGCGGGCTGGCGCGTTTCAAAGCTATTGCGCCAGCTCGCGAAATGCTAGGATGCGAAGCCCTTGCTTGTTGAGCATATTCTGAACCATGCATGCATTCTGAGTAATGAAAACGCTGCCAGACAGATTCTGCAAGGCATTCGCGTCAAAGCTTCCTGTCAAAATGATCGAACCGTGAATGTTGGCCGAGGCGGCATTGCTCGGGTTCACGGCGGCGGTGATGTTTCCATCCACGAGAATCAAGCCGAAGTAATTAAAGCCATTGGTGATGTCGATGGTCAGATTCCCTTTGACCATGAGGATGCCCTGACCGCTCACTGGCGCTCCACCAATGGTGGATGTTCCCAGGGTGAGGTCTCCTGGCGAGTAATGAATGACCGGCGTTCCGGGCGCCGAGATAGCAGTGACGGCGCCGTTCTGATCGTACGTAACCGTGGGAGGAACTCCCAAGGTTGCGTGGTCTCCTTTATAGACGATGGGCGAGCCGCTTCCGGTAACCCCAGTTCCGGGCGCGTCAATTGCGGTGGCGGTAGTCTTGAGTGTCTTGATGAGCGCGGGAACGTTATAAGGAAATGGCCCTTGTACGGCGCCCTGTGTCAGACTCCCTGGCGGGCCACCAGTCAAGTTACCGCTCCCGGAAGTACCTCCTGCCCCCATGGTTATGACCGCATACGTACTTGGACTCGAGCAGACCGGATCGGTGAATCCGGTGACGTTCAGCGCGCTGCCGGCCATGACGTCCCCTAGGGCGTGGATGGCGGCATCTACGGGAATCGGGGCCGCCAGAGCAACGTCATAGTGCAACATCCGCTGGCTACCGCCAGGGAGCACGGCGAGAGACGTCAGGCTGAAGACCTGTGCACCGGAGGAGATTTTGTTTTGATTGCCGCCATCAAAGAAAATAGGCGTGGCCGTATCGTACGGAGGAGCGCCATGATTGTCGATGTCGGTGTGGCTGGAGCTCTCCGTCTTGGCCGTAATGCGGACCCATTTAAACGCGGGCCCGGGCAGCCCGGCCACGGTTGAATTCGAAGTGGTCGTTTGCACCGTGGCGCTGGTGACCGGCACTCCAAATTCCTGCTGATATTCAACGTCGCGATAGGGATTGGTGGCGGCGAGATTGGTCGGGTCGACCACTTCGCCCGCCGACGGGTTCAAGACATACCGCACCTGGTTGACACCCAAGACGTTGGGCATAACCGCGACGAAGCCACCGAAGGCTTGAGGGTGCCCTCCAGATAACCGGCCGCGGGCTTCTTCGAGTCCTGAGTAGGCAGCATAGAAGGCTTGCGTGGAACCGCGGTAATTGCCGTCAACGGCGGATTCGGTTCCGGCCATAACAATTAGCGAAATTGCCACGCCGCTGATCAGCAGGAGCGCAAAAATAGCGATCAATAACGCGACTCCTCGCTGTGCTGCATTGCGTGACTTGTGGGCTGGTGTGCTCATTGTCTCCTCATTTTACTGCGTTGGAAGCATTGTGCGTATCAATCCGGTAAGCGTAACCGCGCGCAGCTGGTTGGTCTTCAGATCTCGTTGCGGCGATAGAACAATCAAAGTGATATTCACTTCACGAATGTTCGGGGGCTGTAGGGTTGCCGGCGGATCGTAGGTGTAGCTGAAAATGGGAACTGGCGTGTTCCCAGGGAACATTGATGGATAGTACGTTTGTAGCTGATTCATCTGCGCCACGGAAGTATTGTTCATCACGTTTTCGACGTACGAATAGAGCACCGCATCGGTGGTGGTTACAGGATCCGCGCCAGCGGTCTTGGTGGCCACGCCGCGAAATAATGTTGTGCCAACCAGTTTGTAACGTATCCACTGAACGGTAGTGGTATTTAGAGGATCGAGAGAGGTCTCGACAATCAGGTCGAAATCTCCGGGGGTAGTGCATCCGGCTGCGACCGTGCACGGCGTAGCCGGATAGTTGGGGGCCCAGGCAAACGGCATGGCTACGCGATCCGGTTTGGCTGCGCCCGCTGCTACAGTGAACGAGTTGGGAGGCGGATACCCGGCGGAATGGATATCGCGGGACATTTGGTCTACCGCCAGGCGCGCCGTCTGGAATGAATTCAGAAACTCGGCCTCCATTTTGTAGCGTTGCTGAGACACTTGTAGAAGCTGAAAGGCTGCGCCCATCAAGATCGTGAATATCATCACGGCAACCATCAGCTCCATCAGCGAGAACCCTTTTTCCTTCTGCTGCACGGAGACGCTCCTCATCGCTGCACCCACGCTTCGATGGTGACCGGCGGCATAACCTGGGTTGCGTTGCGCCTCCAGACCCCCACGAGAAATCGCTTAGCGACCACCGCTGTGCCCGATACCGTAGTGATCACCGCCCAGCGAACTTCATAGGCGGAACGTCCAGGATCGTTTGGATCGCGATACGTGTAGTTGTAATTCGCGACTGCCGCGGACGTGAAGTCGATTCGCGCCGTATTGCCAACCGTTTGCACCGGTCCACCCACAACGACGTTGGGCGTGGCGGAATTACCAAGCAGGATCACACGGCCATCCGCGTCATTAAACTGTGTGCTCGCCAGAGGCTGGGTAATCATTTGGTCCAGCTCCCGCTGCGCGGTCACCACGGCAGTCGAGTCGTAACGGTTGTAAAGATTGGACTGCATTGCCGCGGGCACCAATTGCATTACTGCGACCACACCCACCAGCAGGACCGCCATTGCAATCACGAGTTCAATAAACGTGAATCCTCGTTGCCGCTTACCCATTTCCTTCTCCTCGACTCCGCAAAATTTTTCCTGCGCGCACCAAAGTTCTCGTGAACCAGTTCCCAGCCGCGTCGCTTGACGGGAACAACCGCTGTACCGTCGTGAACCACTAACCTGTACTTCCGGGCGGGTTCTGGCCAGGCCCGCTGACCTTGCAGGCACTACCCTTAGAGCGAGTGGAGGGCCTTTCGCTAGAGGTATCTAACAGCAGTACCTGCAGTCGTTTACGCTATGTTCGTTTGATAGTCGCATGTCGTGCGTTCTTCGCCTGGGATAAAAACGAAACAAAGTGGGAATTGGCCCGTTCTTTGGTGAAATCCTAACAGAATGCAGCTGTGCTAAGACGCGCCCAGACGTTTTGTCCTGCGCCGTCGTCTATATCCCAGGAGAAAGACATGGAGTTCGCGGCACTAGCGCTGCCCTGGAAGATTACAATGGCGGTGCAGTCAGCCCCTCGGGAGCAAGGTTTGCCCGGCATCGACGAACCAGCTAACTCCGCCTCGGATGCTAGGGATGCTGCTGAAGCGCATCGCCTGGCGGAGGCGCGCGCAGCCGATAGTGCGCTGGCTGACGGTTGTCGTCACGGGTATATCACCGCATATGAGCATCTCTACCAAAAGCACGGCGCCAAGCTGAAGAGCCTGGCAGTGAATCTTCTCGGCAACCGCCATGACGCCGAAGACGCCGTGCAGGAGACGTTCCTGAAAATTCATCGCAGCGTTGCGAACTTCAAGGGGGAGTCCTCATTTTCGACCTGGGTCTATCGAATTCTTGTGAACTCCTGCCATGACATGCGGCGCAAAAAGTTGCGGAGACAGGAATCACCCGGGGAAGAGCTCGAGCCGGCCGCGGCGCACGAGCCGCAAGCGCCCAAGGCGAATCCCGGTCTTCGCCTGACGATTGAACGCTCGCTGACGCGCCTCTCGCTTCAGCAACGGGACGTCTTCTTGCTGTTTGAAGTTGAAGGCTTCCGGCACTCGGAAATTGCAGGGATACTCGCTATCTCCGAGGCCGCGTCGAAAAACGCTTTGTTTCAGGCCAAGAAAAATCTTCGCCTGATGTTAACAGAACCGTACAGCGCGCCTCCGACAGGGCCCAGGACATGTCCATGATCGTCGAATGTCAAAATCGCAATCGAATCCTTCGGGACGCTGAGCCGCTGGAACTTGCGGCTCTTGAAACGCATGCAAGCACGTGCGTGGCATGCGCGCGCGAATTGACGGCGTGGAGCGCTATCTCGGCAGCCGCACGTGAGATGCAGAAAAGCTGGGAGAGCCCGGCGCTGTGGCCGCGAATCGAGAAAGCTCTGGCGCAACAGATGAACGAATCGCGGCATTTCGCAAGACGTTGGCGGCTGCGCTTTTTTGCTGGGCCGTGGCAAATGGCAATCGCCGTCGCGTTTCTGGCGGTATTAACTACATCAGTTGCGTGGCTCGTCCTGCATCGCGGCGAAACTCCGATTCAGCAGGATAGCCGCTTACTAACCGATTCCGCACTCCATGAAGTGGAACGTACCGAGGCGGCTTACATGAAAGCCATTGGGAAATTAGCTGGACAGGCTCGGCCACGACTTGAGAATCCGGCATCACCACTTGTCGCTAGCTACCGGGAAAAACTGGTCGTGATCGATGCCGCGATCACGGAACTGCGCGCCAACATTGAGCAGAATCATTCCAACACGCATCTCCGCCTGGAGTTGGCGGCGATGTACCGGGAAAAGAAAGAAACGCTCGAAGCGGTGGTTCGGGAGGAATAAGGTGAACGGGTTTGTCAAATTCGGCGGAGTGGCGCAGACCTTTCAAGAAAAAAAGAAACACCGCGCGAAGGTGCTCGGCTTTGGCCACTCGAGGAGTTTTTGGCTGGGAGCCTTTATCCTCGGGGCTGGCATTCATCCCCTTGGACTCTTCGCCGCGACTGCTCCACCGCAGGAAGAAGTAACTCGCACGTTTAATAAAACCGTGACGCTCGGAGCTGGCCAAGGCGTTCGTCTCGACCATCGCTTCGGAGATGTAATTGTTCATGCCCAGGGGAGTCGCGAAGTCAAAATTTTCGCGAGTATTCGAGTTTCGGCAGCGACGCGCTCGGAGTCCGAAAGTTTCTCGAATCAGATTCAAATCGAAGTGCAGCAGAATGCCTCTGGTGTCTCGATTAGGACTGTGTATCCGGAAACTTCCACCAAATGGTGGGATTCCGGCAAGCGGCATTTTTCCTACTCGGTGACCTATGACATTGCGATGCCCAGCGATGCACCGCTGAATCTTAAAAACAATTTCGGCAACGTTGCTGTTAACGGGGTTAAAGCCGCGTCGGACCTTGAGAACGGCCACGGTTCGCTCAGTGTCCGCGATGCTGGGGGCACGCAGCACCTCACAAACTCTTTCGGAGGCGTGGAAGTATCCTCGGTTGCGGGCGACGTTACCGTCACCAACAGCAACAGTTTTGTTCACGCCAGAGGAATTAAAGGCGTACTTGAGATTCGCAATCGCTTCGGAGAAGTTACCGCGGCCAATATTGGAGCGCGCTCGATGATCGTGAACAGCAACGGTACCGTTGAGCTGCGTGATGCCGAAGGGCCTGCATCGCTCAGCAACTCCTTCGGACGCGTTTTTGCGAACAATGTTCGCGGCGAGCTCAAAGTTCGTGATTCGAACGGGGCCATCGAGGTTTCCGAGATTCAGGGCATGGCTGACCTGGCCACTTCTTTCGGCTCGATTACGTTTAGGGACGTGAAACAAAAAGTTATCTGCAACGGCTCGAACAGCAATATCACTGGCAAGCAGGGCTCGGAGTCGGTCACCGTGCGCACCAGCTTCGGTACTGTTGATTTGCAAGGGATCGGTGGCCCGGTGAACGCGGAAAGCTCGAATGGCAAGCTTGTGATCCGTGACATTCGAGGCACGGCCCAACTCCGTTCCTCGTTCGGCAGCGCGGAGGTCAGCAGAATTGGTGGCGCTCTTTCGCTTACTACCACGACGGGTCCGATCACGGTTCGCCAGATCACCGGAGCTGTCGACGTGCGCGGCTCATTTGGCTCGGTAGAACTGAGCGGCATTCACAAGAGTGCGCACGTCGAAACCGGGAACGGCAATGTGACGCTTACTGATGTGGAGGGCGACGCCTACACCAAGACGAGCTTTGGCAGAGTGGTTGCTGCTCGAATCGGTGGCTCGCTAACAGTCGAGAACTCAAACGGCAGCGTCGAAGCGCGCAACATAAAGGGGAACTTGAACGTTCGCACTTCTTTTGCGGCTGTCACTGCCGCGGAAATTGGCGGTCGCATTGATGTGGACAATCAGAACGGTGCGATCGAAGTCTCTGTTGCGCATGGCAATACTTGCAAAGATCTATCATTGCGAACGTCATTTGCGCCAGTTCGTGTCCACATTCCGGACAGCATTGGCTACAACGTGGGCGCGCGCACCTCGTTTGGCCGCGTGAGCAGTGATCTTCCCATCACCGCGACCGGTAACATCGGTGGCGATTCCATTGTCGGAAAAATCGGCGGGGGAGGCTGCGAGCTGCGCCTTACCGATGCCAATTCCAACATCGAGATCCTAAAGGCCAAGTAGCAGATAAATTTCGATGTAGCGTGTTCCGGACCGACGGTAGTTGCATATGTCTTTGTCGAAAGCCGAGAGTAAGCCTTGGCGAACCGCCGGTTCTCCGAGCGCCACGACAATCGCAACTCTGCGATGATCTTTTAGCTCAAGAAGTGCGGTTGCGGGTCTGGCCCTCTGTCGGGTTACCGTGCGGCTTTCCGACTGCGCGCGTCGTTCACAAAACTCAAAAACCGATTCGCCAACGTATGGATCCGATCCGCCTGCCGGAATTGGATGGCATCCTTGGAAATCAACTCTTTGCCGATGCCAAGCGCGGTGGCTCCTGCAAGAATGAAACTGCCGGCAGTTTTCTGGTTCACCCCTCCCGAGGCAATGAGCGGCGTGTGCGGAAGGGGCGCCTTGAGAGCTCTAATATAGCTCTCGCCTCCGACCTGAGCACAGGGGAAGATTTTGACGAAGTCGGAACCGGCCTTCCATGCGGTAATCACCTCGGTCGGAGTCATGGCGCCAGGTAAAACCGCGATGCTTTCTTTGACCGCAAATTCGATGATCTTTAAATCGAGGCCGGGACTGGTGAGAAATTTTGCCCCGGCATCCAAGCATTGGCGGGCTGTATCCGTGTCTAAGACGTCGCCTGCACCGACGATGACCTCCGGACTGTTCTGAGCTAGACCGGAAATCAAAGCAATCGCTCCCGGCACCGTAAGAGTGATTTCCATGATAGGGATCCCGCCCTGGGAGATGGCCTGTGCGGCGAAACGCGCATCCTCGGCGGAAGATACGCGAATAGCAGGGATGATGCCAATTTCCGCGATCCGCGCGCACACTTCTTCCTTTTTCATCGATCCAATCGCCTCCATGCGTCATCGCCCGCGTTGCCCAGTCTGAGGTACGGCCAAGAATCGTGCTTGGTTATGCGCTCTCCTCAAAATCCGGCTCGGGTTCGGGGAGTATATCGCGTTCGCCCGCGAACCAGACATACCCGGTAGGGAGGACAACGATGCTCATCACCAGAGCTGTAAATAGGCCTCCCACGATAACGATCGCGAAAGGCCGTTGTGAGTCGGAGCCGATGGCGTGCGACATAGCTGCAGGCACCAAACCGAAAGTAGCTACAAGCATCGTCATCATAATGGGGCGAAGTCTAAGCACTGCGCCCTCAATGGCCGAGTCTTTGATGGAGTGACCCCGCACGCGAAGCTGATTGATGTATTCGAGCATAATGACACCCACTTGAACCGATACGCCGAACAATGCCAAAAAGCCCACTCCCGAGGAAACACTGAAGTGCGTACCGGTAATGAAGAGTGCAAGCAATCCGCCAAGAGGTGCCATTGCCACATTGCCCAGAATGAGCAGAGCCCACTTCCCAGAACGAAACATGCTATAGAGGAGGACATAAATGATGAGGATGGTGATGGGGAGCACAATCATAAGGCGTTTCTGGGATCTTTTCTGACTCTCGTACTCGCCGGCCCAACCGATGTGGTAGCCGGGGGGAAGTTTCACTTGCGCGTTAACTTTCTTGATCGCGTCTTCGACAGCGCCACCAAGATCACGTCCGCGCACGCTGTACTTGATGGCCACGTACCGTGAATTCGCTTCCCTGTAGATTTCCGAGCCTCCATCGCGAAGCTCGACCCTGGAGAGTTGGGCGAGAGAAACGCGCTCGCCGGACGGCGCCACCAGTCGAATACTCGCGATGGCTTCTTTTGTGTCGCGGTAAGGCGCCAGGTAACGTACTACGAGGTCATAACGCTGTTCGCCTTGCAACACTTGAGTGACGGCATTCCCGCCCACAGCGGTCTGAATGGCGTTCTGTACATCCGCAACGTTGATCCCAAACCGCGCCGCCTGCTGGCGGTCGACGATAAAATTAAGGTTCGGCTGGCCGAGCACACGAAAAAGACCTAAGTCTTCAATGCCCTTGATTCCGCGCAAGATGGCTACGATCTGGTCGCCTTTTTCTTCGAGGACTGCGAGGTTGTCACCAATGACTTTTATGGCCAGCTGACCTTTTACCCCGCTTACTGCTTCTTCCATATTGTCCGCGATAGGCTGGGAAAAATTCCAGATGGTGCCGGGGATCTTTTCGAGCTGGCGGTCCATGGCGGCGATCAATCTTTCCTTATCCTCGTGAAAAACAGGGCGCCACTTGTCCTTCGGCAAAAGGTCGACGAAGTATTCGGTATTGAAGAAGCCAGTGGTGTCGGTGCCGTTATCGGGACGCCCAACTTGTGAGACAACCGTGGTAACTTCGGGAAAGGACGCGAGAATCGCGCGCGCCTGATTCATGACCCGGGCACCTTCAGTGGGACCCGTGCTTGGGGCCAGGGTTCCGCGCGCCCAGATGGCGCCCTCGTCGAGATGCGGCAAGAACTCGGAGCCGATAATGCCACCAAAGGCTAGAAACAGAGACACACACAAGGCGAACACCGCGACACCGAGCGTAAGCCAGCGGTGCTCAATCGTCCATCCAAGACCCTTGCGATAGCCGTCGGTCAGGTATGTCATCACAGGGTTGCGCCATTCGCGGACGCCGTTGCGAAAAAACAGGCTAGAAAGTACGGGCGCGATGAAAATTGAAAATATGAGCGCGCCAAAAAGAGCAAACGCCACGGTCCATGCCATGGGCTTGAACAGGCGTCCCTCGACACGTTGCAGGGTAAAAATCGGCATGTAAGCGGTAATGATGATCGCAATGGCATAGAACACCGGCCGCTGCACTTCGTGCGCTGCCTCGCGGACAATTTCCAGCGCAGTTTTCGAACCGTTCTTGCGATGGCTTATGTGGCGGACAATGTTCTCGACCATCACAACCGTGCCGTCCACCACCATGCCAAAGTCGAGCGCGCCCAGGGAGAGCAGGTTGGCAGGGATACGCCTTAGATCAAGGCAGATCGAAGCGAATAAAAGGGAGAAAGCAATCGTCAATGCAACAATGAGCGCACCGCGCACGTTTCCCAGGAAAAAGAAAAGGATAAGTGAAACGAGGATGATTCCCTCGGTTAGATTGCGCAGAACGGTGTGGGTCGTGTAATGAACCAGATTGCTGCGGTCTAAGAACGGAACAATTTTGACACCCGGTGGAAGGATCGTCTCGTTGAGTTCCTTAACCTTCGCGTGGATGGCCTCCAGAGTCGAGTCCGAATCCGCACCCTTGCGCAGCAGGACCATGCCCTCGACGACGTCCTCATTGTCCAGCACGCTTCCATCGGCGCGATGGATTGCCCGTCCAATTTGTCCAAGGCGTATTTTCGGCGCCTGAATAACAGTGGAAATATCTTTGACGCGCAGGGCAGTGCCGTTCTTGGTCGTGAGAACGGTCTGTTCGATGTCGCGGACGTTGTTAAACAAACCGACGGCTCGGACGTTAATCTGCTGCAGCCCGGCTTCGACGAAACTCCCGCCCGCGTTATTGTTGTTGTTGGCGATCTGCTGCTGGATCTGTCCGATGCTGAGAGCGTGCGCCACCAACTTGTTCGGATCGACGCGCACCTGGTATTCCCGCGTAGTTCCACCGAAGCTGGAAACATCGACAACGTTGGGAACGGACTTGAACTGTTTTTCAAGCGTCCAGTCCTCGATAGATTTCAATTCCATTAGGTCGTACTTAGGATTGCTGCTTTTGAGGGTGTACCAGTAAATCTGCCCGACCGGGCTCCAGTCCGTGCCCATTTGTGGCGTTAGCCCGGGTGGCAATGTCACCTGGGATAGTCTTTCCAGCACCTTCTGGCGGTTCCAGTCGCTGTCTGATTGCTCGTCGAAAATAAGCATCAAGCTCGAAAGACCGAATAGGGAGACCGATCGCAGATGCTCCAAATGCGGGATCCCGTTCATCTGAATTTCGATGGGAATGGTGACTTGCTGCTCGACTTCCTCCGCAGCTCGGCCGGGCCATTGGGTGATGACCTGAACGTAATTGTTGGCTACGTCCGGGTAGGCTTCGACGGGCAGATTATGGAAAGAGATTGCGCCCCACAGTAGCAACATGACTGCGAGCGCCAGGACCAGGAAGCGATTGTTAAGCGCAAAATCGACCAGAGCCCGAATCATCGTTTCTCTCTCGGCTTCATCGGTGAACTCTCACCTATTGTTCCACTGTGTTTTGCATGACCAATGCGTTGGCTACCACCTGCTGGCCTGGATGTATTCCCGATACGACCTCTTGCATTTTGTTTGGCAAATTGTCGCCGGAGGTGACTTCCACGCGTCTATACTTCTTGTCGCCGGCAGGAACGTAAATCCAGTCGCGGTCATGCAGATGCAATATGGCCGAGGCCGGAACAACGGCGCGCATCTCCGGCTTAAGGCCGCGGAAGGTGGCGGTTACGAACATTCCCACACGCATCAAGCCCGGATTCGGCACTTCCAGGCGAACCTTCGCGGTGCGGAGGCTAGGATCTAGAATCGGCCCGATGTTCGCGATTCGGCCCTTCAGCCTTTTGTCCGGATAAGCGTTGAGGCGGACGTCTGCATAGTCGCCAAGATGGACCTGCGGCAGATTGTTTTCGTAGACGTCACAGACAATCCAGACATGCGATAGATCAGAAATGGTGAATGGGTTCGCAGTAGCCGACAGGCCCTGCACGCCCGCAGCGTTGGTGACCTGCTGGTCGGTGATCACGCCGGAAACCGGAGCGCGAATATCCACAATCGCGGACGGATGATCGATGCCGCCGCCGAGAACGCGAAGCCGTTCTGCAGTGTTCTCCACATCAACCGTGGCCTTGTTTTCTGTGTCTTGCGCCACCTGCAGATCATTCAGCGAAATCGCGCCTTTGTCGTACAGGAGCTTTGCTCGCTCCAGCTGTGTACGCACAAGCTGTTGGTTCGTGACGGCCTTTCGATAATCGGAAAACGCCCCGGACATGTCCGCGCTCTGCACGCGCAGCAACAACTGGCCTTTTTTCACCGTATCGCCCAGTCGCGCATGGATCTCCACCACGCGGCCGGTGGCGATCGAGATAACTGGCACAGTCCTGGAAATATCCGGGGTGACTGAGCCGGTCACGGTCAACTGTGACGTGGCGGCCCGCTCGGTCGCCGTAACCGTCGGAAATTGCTCCGGATGATCTACCTGGATCACATCGGAATCCTGTTCCCTTTCGACCCGCGCTGGCGGTGCCGCTTCGGCCTTGGGATCGGTCTTGCCCTCGCCGCAGCCGGCGAGAAATAGACCTAAAGCAAGAGCCAGGGCGGCCAGGATCAAGCTTGCGAAGCTCGTGCATCTCATGGGATGACCTCGCGTCCGACTGCAAGATTCAATTGGCTTGCCGCGTTCAGATAGGAAGCAACTAAGTTTAAATAATTGGCTTGCACGCTGCGGTAATCGGCCTGCGCGTTGAGAAAATCAAGAAGAGATGCGGCCCCGTGTTGATAGGAAAATGCAATTGTGTCCCGAACCCGCGAGGCCTGCCGAAGATATCTGTCCTTATACGGCTGGAGACGAATCACGGCACTCGTCACCGTAGCGTAGGCAGAATCCACATCGCTGAAGACATGCGCGCGGGTGGCCTCCATCAACTTTTCGTTCCGTTCGATGTCCAGTTGCGTGCGCAACTTTTCGCCTTGGTTGCGGTCGAAGATGCGCAGCGGAATGCTCACGCTGAAACCGATGTAATGTTCCATCGGCGGATTGCGCCCGACATCAAAAGCGAAGGTGGGATCGGTCGATCCATTGGCGACAGCGAGCCGATGATCGGTCTTGGCCTTGTCGATGAATTGCAGGGCGGCCTTCAAGTCAGGCCGGGTATCGAGGGCGGTCTGGCGAACGTCGTCAAGAGCCGCGATTTGTGTCGAGAAATCGAACGGACCAGTCACGTCAAACTGTTCGACGGGCGTTCGATCATTCAAGAGCGCCAGGAGCTGGATTTTCGCGGTACGGAGATTCACTTCCGCGGTTTGCAGATCGGATTCATAGGTAACCCGCTGGAGCTCGAGACGGTCCAGATCTACCTGGGCAATAGCGCCGGCTTTGTAGCGCTCGCGATTTACGTCCAAAAGATGGTCGTAATACGAAAGGTTTTCCTTCGCGAGATCAAGAATGGCCTTTTCCTGAAGGGTCTGCACGAAGGCCATTCGCAAGGCGAAAAGGAGGTTCCTTTCCCAATCCGCCTGGCCGGACACGGCGATTTTGGTCGCACCCTGGGCGCTCTCAAGGCGCAATTCCCGTTTATGCCGGCGCTCATGAAGGTAACTCAGCGCACCGACCGAAAGCAGGTTTTGCAACGGTTTTAGAGGCTCAGTGGTGAACGGATCAATCTGATCGCCGAGCAGTCCCAGGCTCGGATTTGGACGCAAATGCGCAGTGATCTCTGCCGCGCGAAACTCATTGATAGCAATCTGACCCGCCCGTAAAGACGGGTTCACCGCCTCGAATTTGTCGCGAATCTCCTTCCACGTCTGCGTTTTTTGCGCAAAGACGCTTTCTGCCAAGAATCCTGCCAGTAGGAACACAACACACACACACTTCAATAAGCGCCGCATTTCACCTCCGTCGCAGCGGAACCGCAGCTATAACTAAATGAATTGAGCTTTCAGACGAGAGACGCGAAGGTGGGCGGTGCCCGGCTAGAAAAAAAGTGATGGAATATAACAGCCTTGAAACGCGAAGTCAGCAGAGCGGAAACTCCCGGCAGGGGCGGCGGGAGAAGCAAGCCAGTACGTTCCCCGCATTCGCCCGCGCCGCATCTTGCACCGAGGAGAACAGCTAGGTCTTTCAGTTCGCAAGTGACGGGTCGCAAGTGCGTCTCGGGCTCCGAAATGAATGCAGGGAAGCCGGATGGATCAGACGGATTGAACTTGCCATGACCATCATTAAGAAGGATCGTCACCGGCTGATGCAGCCATGTGGTTGCGACGACTAAGTCAAGGGCATCGTCCCCGTTGACATCCCGCGACGTGATCTGGAGACCTCCTAACGCCGCGGTTACCCCAATGGCCTGTCCCGCGCCACCGCTGAGTTGGAATCGAATTGAATAGCGCGCAGTGGACCAATTAACTGTCTCGATCTCGACAGTCGCCAAGTCCGGCCTTCGGTCGCCATCGAAATCGGCAATGGCAAAGTCTAAATTTGCCCTCGGCGAAAAAGCGCGTGCGCTCTGCGAAGGGATAGCCGCCTCCGCGCGGTTGGCCCAAGCGGCGAGAAGGCACAAGACGAGCGAGGCCACCTTGGTGGCTCTTGTAATCGAGTGATATTTGCAGCTCAACATTTGCAGCTCAGGCTTTGGCTGAATCCGGTGAGTCCGAAAGATTACCAGCTGCCGACTTACCTTCCATCGGAACTTCCTCTAACCAGCCACTCTCTCAAGTACCACGAACCGCGTGGCTGTGACAACCGGTTCCCATGTTCGAGTACCCCGAATCGTCAGGGCCACGAAGTGCCCTGGGCTCACGGCAAATTTAGAAAAACCAGATAATGTCTCCCGCAGCTGTGAGCTGGTTCTTCTTCGAGCCGTTCTGATACGCGGGATTATCGTAGGAGCGCTCGAATCGGAGCTCGGGACGAAACAGAATCGTGGTTCCAATCCAATGCCCCCAGCCGATGAGGTGCTCGGTGTACCGCGATTTCGTGCCGGTCCGCTGGCCCACCATGTCATCGAAGTACTCATTGCGAATGGACAGGTAATTGTGTTTCCCGATCCGCTTTTCCAGGTAGTTGACGATCGCCCAGTCCGGGGCATAGCAAGTAACTACGGTCGGATTCTTGCAAAACGCTCCATTCGCATTTAACTCCAGCAGGGCCGCCGATTCCGGGGGTGCGGCGGGACCGACGTTGGGGGTCTTCCTCTCCCACTGGTACCAGAATTCGGTCGACGAGTGCCAGTCCCTGTTGATCTTGTGATACCAAGTGGAGTAAACAGCGTTGAGGTTGTTGTAAGCGTATTTGCCGTCGTTGATGGCGTTATCGCAGGCGTAGATGTTGTCCTTGCCTTCCCGCCACGTGTAGCCTGCGCAGAAGTTTCCCGTCAATTTTCGGTCGATTTTGTTCCAAGGGGCTGTTTCACAGCCGGGGGACACCCCCCCTTGAATCAGCCAATGGTTGTTCAGCTTGATCGTGGTGTTAAGACCAACCTGCGTGTAGCAGTCAAACGTGTACAACAGCGAATGGCTATAGGTGTAGTTATTGGGCGCCAACTGCGCCTCGATATCCGGCAGCGAGATATAGCGGCCGATTCGAATGTTCATTCCCTCCGCTACCTTAGGGAAGTACAGGTCCACGTAAAACATCACCGGATCGTATCCATACTGCCTTCCGAAGGTGCCATCGGGATGAACATGTCCCAGGAGTTGCGAACTGAAAATGCCTTTGGAGGTGGTGAAGCGATAGTCCATGCCCCATAGCTGGGCGATCCGGAAGCCCCAATCGAAGTGGTCCTTCTGCACCGTGTTGGGCTGCCGCTCGATATACAATACCTCCTGGTCAGGCTGGATCGAATTGGGCACCTCGTCGTAGGCTGTTGGAAGATTCGCATACTTGCCCAGAGCATTGCTCTTGGAAGTGCTGAAGTTCCCGCCGAAATTCAACCACCCGTAGATCTGAATCCCACTTTTCTTCCAAGCGTCTCCGTGCTTGCCGCTCCAGATGGCCTGCATGAGCGGTCCCGACTGCGTCCACGGGGCACCGATCGTCACCGAACCACCATACGGCCAATCGGAAAAGGGAAACGGCGGCCCATCCACAGGCGCTGGCCAACCGCGTCTGGCGGGAGTCGGTCCATTGTCGTTCGCCCCTTTCCAGTCGTCTCGATATGCCCTGGCGAATCTCCGGAAAAACCCGCCCTGATTCTGGGGCGCAGGCGAAGGCAGGGTCGACTCCGGGCCCGACGATGCTTGGGACGCCGGTGATATATGCGAACCGAACGACCGAGGCACCATCGAGTTCGCCCCAAGGGGAAGTTCAACAGTGAGGCTCTGCCCCGCCGCCAGGTCCACTGTGGTCGCTGAAGAGCTCACGAATCCCACTTTCCTTGCCGACAAGTGGTAGCGTCCCGGTTCCAGGTTTTCGACGACGAAGGTCCCGTCGCTGTCGCTAAAGACAGCGCGATCGGTTCCTTTGTCCACGCTGTGCAGCAAGACCAGTACGTGCGCCAATGGCAGCAATCCGCCGGGGTAGCGGGTAACTCCGCGAAGGTCCCCGATGGTCGCTGATGCTCGGCCCTCGCCTACTGCAGGCAACGCTGCCGTCAGAGCGAAAAAGCAAGTGAAAATACACGCAGAACGGATATGCACTTTGTTCTCCTTAGAATATCGGGCTCAGGCGGCGCTTGGTGTCCCGCTCCCAATCGCAACTATAAAAATGCGCGGACGATTCGTGTGCGTCCCTTTCGCGTTACTTCTTCTTATTCACGGGATCAATCGCTGTGACCTTTAATAGGGACCCATCTAGTGTTGTGTCCCTTAAGTAACTAATATAATTCTTGCGCGACTGTTTTCCCCTTAGGCATCTTCTATGGAGAATGGAGGTGCCTATGAACTTAGGAC